>Ga0316613_10000350_pt1 | contig 42386 bp, 41 predicted proteins | sample OWC_soil_day10_C_2_FD_207647 | JGI IMG/M metagenome (GOLD analysis project Ga0316613, IMG submission 207647) | Wetland soil microbial communities from Old Woman Creek delta, Ohio, United States - OWC_soil_day10_CT_b | ecosystem: Environmental > Terrestrial > Soil > Wetlands | place: USA: Ohio...
CAGTATTATTTGAGCCTGAGCAGGGTGGAATTATTGAGGGGTTTACTGGCAATTATATTAGAGTCTATGCGAGTGGAAATCATGGGGCGCAAGAAAAAGTATGTAATGTTCATCTGGAAAAACCATATCGTGATGGCATATGGGGGACAATCATCGATTAAATTTTCTTAAAAAGTTAACATATTATAGCAGGATATCTGTAAAAAAAACAGAATAGATTTTGATAGAATCCTATTATATGACTCAGACGCTATGATAAAATTACTAACAGAAGGGAGGTGTTGTAGTATGACGCAGGAATGTATTTTTTGTAAGATTTCAGCCAAGGAAGTGCCTGTGACTGTTATATATGAGGATGAACATATCATTGCTTTTCCTGATATTAATCCAGCGGCCCCAGTCCATGTGCTGGTAATTCCCAAAAAACATATTGCGAATCTCCTGGAACTAGTGCCTGATGATATCCCGCTTATGGGTCATGTTTTATCTACCATACCCAAAATTGCCACTCAGCTTGGACTTGCTGAAGATGGTTTTCGGTTGGTGGTAAATACAAAGGATAATGGTGGACAAACAGTTCATCATTTGCATTGGCATATTTTGGGTGGCAGATTTATGACGTGGCCGCCAGGTTAATATTGACAATGTGTACCTTGATCGTGTATAATCTTTAGGTGTATGTAAACGAAATACATTTCCCCGTAACGGTCCGAGTGGAGGGAGGGATATCAGATGTCAGAAGTTAAAGTAGGAAAAAACGAAACAATTGATAGTGCACTCCGCAGATTTAAGCGTACTTGTCAAAAAGCCGGCACCCTTGCTGAAATAAGAAAGCGCGAACATTATGAAAAGCCTAGCGTAAAGCGCAAGAAAAAGTCCGAAGCAGCGCGTAAACGTAAGTTTTAAGTAAGGATTTTGCACGTTTCGGAGGTATTTATATGTCTCTAAAAGTGAGATTGACAGAAGATATGAAGCAGGCTATGAAGGAGAAGGAAGTCGGCAAATTGCGACTTTCAGTTATCCGTATGGTACGCGCTAACATAAAAAATGTCGAGATTGATCGTAAGCAAGAGCTTTCTGAGGATGAGGTTTTAGACGTTTTGGCAAAAGAAGTAAAAATGCGTCGGGATTCAATTGAAGAATTCAAGAAAGGTAATCGCCCTGATTTGGTCGACAGTCTTGAACAGGAAATTGCAATTTTGATGAATTACTTACCGGTACAGCTGAGCGAAACTGAAGTTCGCACTTTAGTGGAGAGTGCTGTAGCGGAAACGCAAGCGGTTAGCCCGAAAGAAATGGGCAAGGTAATGGCTGTTCTTATGCCTAAAGTCAAGGGACGTGCTGATGGTAAGTTAATAAACACCATTGTACGAGAGATGCTAAATCAATGAGTTAATCCGGTACTTATTTTTTAATAAGTACCGGATTTTAATTTTTATATACATAAATTAGTAAAAATTTCGATAGTTTATAGTATAATTAATATATTATAAGACAGAAAAGTTTAGAAAAATTTTCATATAATGATAAGCAATATATCATAGATTGGGAGTGATAACTATGGGGCGTATAGGGCGCATATTTGTAGTGCTTGCTTTATGTATGGTTATTAACGGACTAATGGCGTGTCAACCAATAATAGCCAATGCCCAGCCAGTGGTTGTCATTAATATTAAGGGTGAAATTGATGGAGGACAGGCGGCGTTGGTGAACCGTGCAGTGGCAGATGCTGAAGGCAAGCACGCCCGGGCGATTATGATTGAAATTGATACTTTTGGCGGGCTTGTAGATTCCGCAGTTAAGATTCGTGATGTGATTAGCCAAACCCCCATCGAGACGGTTTGCTACATAAAAAATCGAGCGTGGTCAGCTGGAGCGCTCATAGCTCTTGCTCATCAACATATTGCTATTGCTCCAGGAGGAAGTATTGGGGCGGCAGAACCTATACCCACGACAGAAAAAACCATTGCGGCATTAAAAGCAGAGTTTGCTGCTACCGCCAATCAAAGAGGCCGAAATGTGAAAGTGGCTGAAGCCATGGTTGATAAGACCTTGGGATTCGCTGGATATGCTGAACCAGGGCAAATCTTAGCTTTGACAGATTATCAAGCCATTGAGGTTGGTTATGCTGATGTATCAGCTGCTGATCGTAGCGCAGTACTCGCCTATTATGGTCTAACAAATTACGAGATAGTAGAATATAACCTTGCCACTCAGGAAAAGCTGGCTGGTTGGCTATCTAATGGTACAGTGAAATCATTATTATTATCTGTAATTTTTTTAGCGGTATTTACAGAAATTAAAACTGCGGGTATGGGGGTAGCTGCGTTTATTGGTTTATTTGCCGCCTTATTGTTTTTCGGTAGTCAGTGGTTGACAGGTGTGGCTGGTTGGCTGGAATTGATGTTGTTTGTAGGTGGTATTGTTCTAATATTGGTTGAACTCTATATACCTGGTTTTGGCTTTTGGGGTATTAGCGGTATTGGTTGTATTTTACTTAGCTTTTTTCTCACATTAGGTGGCAATATGGTAGCTGTGAATATTTTATCCATTAGCTTAGCTCTGGCAATTGCTGTTTTTTTATTGATACTCAAATTTTTGCCGTCTAGTAGATTGTGGGGGAAAATGGTGCTCAAAGAATCGGAAACATCCCAAGCTGGTTTCAGTAGTAGTCGCGATTATAGCAGTTATCTTGATAGGGAAGGATTTGTTGTTAGTCTCTTAAGACCAGCTGGTATGATGACGATTGATGGGGAGAAAATTGATGTAGTATCAGAAGGTCAGTATATTGAACCAGGCACTAAGGTCAAGGTGGTGAGTGTTAATGGTAGTAGAATTGTAGTGCGCCCAGTGTGAGTAAATAAAATTACGGAGGCGATCGTTATGAGCGGAATAATAGCACCTGCATTTTTTGTATTTCTAATTGTTGTGGGAGTTAGTGTATTTTTACATTTTGTTCCCTTGGGATTGTGGATTTCTGCCATTGCTGCTGGAGTGCGCGTTGGTATTTTTACATTAGTGGGTATGAGGCTTAGACGTGTGCCCCCTGCTAGAATTGTAATGCCTTTGATTAAAGCTAATAAAGCAGGGCTTGAGGTTACTGTGAATCAATTAGAAGCCCATTATTTGGCGGGAGGAAATGTAGATCGGGTCGTTGATGCCTTGATTGCTGCCCATCGTGCTGAGATTCCTCTGCCTTTTCAAAGGGCTGCCGCCATTGATTTGGCAGGTCGTGATGTACTTGAAGCAGTGCAGATGAGTGTTAATCCTAAAGTTATTGAGACACCGATCGTTGCTGCTGTTGCTAAAAATGGGATTGAGCTTAAAGTTAAGGCTAGAGTTACAGTACGGGCTAATATTGATCGGTTGGTTGGTGGTGCTGGAGAGGCTACGGTATTAGCTAGAGTTGGTGAAGGTATTGTTACGACTGTTGGTTCTTCTGCTGATCATAAGGATGTATTAGCAAATCCTGATTATATTTCTAAAACCGTATTGTCGAAAGGTCTTGATGCGGGGACGGCTTTTGAAATTTTGTCAATTGATATTGCCGATATTGATGTAGGACGCAATATTGGTGCAGAGCTCATGACCGATCAAGCGGAAGCCGAAAAGCGTATTGCCCAGGCCAAAGCCGAAGAACGCCGGGCCATGGCAGTAGCTAGAGAACAGGAAATGAAAGCATATACCCAGGAAATGCAAGCTAAAGTAGTGGAAGCTCAAGCTGAGGTGCCTCATGCTCTTTCTACAGCCCTAACTGAAGGGCGTATCGGGGTTATGGATTATTATAATATGAATAATATTATGGCAGATACCCAAATGCGGGAAACCATTAGTAAAGCCGGACCTACAGCGCCCAAAGAGTCTAAACCTGAAGAACCTAGACGGTAGGTGATATGATGGATATATTAATACTGCTGCTATTCATGGCAATATTCTATTTAGGTCCAGCATTATTAAAGCGTTATCTTGCAAAAAAAAATATACAATCAGCTGTACCTGAACTGCTAAATCCTGAAATGATGAATGCATCCCCCAAAATCAAGACAGTAGAATATATGGCGAGTGCCACTGGAGTACAATCATCGATGGTAGTTGACAAAGCGCAAAGTGTTCCTGCTATAGTGGAAGAGCAATCGGCATGGCATGGTAAGCTTGAGCAAAACATGATCACAAATGGTGTAATTTTCGCAGAAATTTTACAACCACCCCGGGCATATCGGCCATTTGTAAGACGATAAATAAATATAAAAATAACAGGGAAAATAATCCCTGTTATTTTTATGACTATTTAGTACATTATAATTAATAATAGCGTCTATTTGAAAAACGTCCATCTGCGTTGTGCAAGCATAGGGAATAATACTTCTAGAAGGGGGTAGATTTATGGATGCAGAATACAAAGGACGATTGACATATGCCAAAGGTACTTCAGTAGAGTTTGTGGTTGGACCTAATCAAGATGTTGATTTTGGTGATATTTTAGTTGTGGAAGGTAAAAATAATGATAGGTTTTACATTAGGGCCTATGATTTCAAAGTAAAATCACGTTGGTCAGGTATAAATGGTGTTGGCTATTTGATGAGTAAGCTTGACGAAAATGGTCAGGTAGAAAATCAGGAGGATTTAGATTTTTATTTGGGCGGCAATCATACTGTGAAAATTGGTCTGGCTGAGCAGTTATGTTATGCTGATGATAGTGGTCAGCTGCTCAATCCGAAAACCTGTCCAGACTTTTTCTGTCAGGTGCGGGCACTCAGTCCTCAAGATACCAGTTTGCTCGCTGAAATGAAAGGTGATTTAGAAGTTGGTTTTTTGAAAAGCGGGCGTGGTGCACTTAGTTTACCAGTAGGTATTTATGGCTCACAAGCAATTACAGAGCATATTGGGGTTTTTGGTACTACTGGGTCAGGTAAAAGCAATTTAATAAAGGTATTAGCTAGTTCTGTCGTTGATAGTGGAAACTATGGATTGTTAGTTTTTGATGTCCATAATGAGTATTTTAAAGATTTATCATCTCATCCTATGTCTAAAGATCGTTTAAGTGTTTATCATACTGATGTGCAGGAATATGGGAAAAAAATTGCAGTAAATTTTGCTGAGGTTGATGCAGATGATATTACAGCTTGTGCTACTTTTACTGAGCCGCAGCTTGATGCCATCTATAAGCTTTCATCAATATGGAAAGAAAATTGGATGAAATACGTACTGCAATATGATGTGGACGATATTGTTGAAGAATTGGCTGGCTGTACAGGACAAAAATATAATGCTCGGACTATTGGAAAAATAAAAAGTATTTGTTGGAATGTAATGCAGGAACTTAATATCGCTGAAGAAGAGCAAACTGTTATTAGCGAAATGCTTGCCGAATTGGAACAAGGTAAGGTAGTGCTTGTTGAACTAAAAAATATTTCAGCTATAGGCGAGCAGGCTTTGTCTACTTTGTTATCAAAAAAACTACTAAAAAATTATGCTAGCAAGACTGAAATTGAACGCAGTCAAATTAAACCAGTATTAATAGTGCTAGAAGAAGCCCATCGGTTTTTAGGTAAAAAAGCACACAGTAGCAATAATGTGTTTGCTCGCCTAGTGAGTGAGGCCCGGAAGTTTAATTTAGGGATGTGTATCGTTGACCAGCAACCACGTTTATTGGCCGATGATGTTCTATCTCAGTTAAATACTTTATTTATTCTAGGCCTTGCTTCCAAAGCTGATAGGACTAAATTAGAAGCGATGTGCCGTAAAGATATTTTGAGTCAACGCAATGAAATTAAAAATTTAGAGTGCGGTGAGATGATTGTTGCAACAAATTATATGCGTTTCGCAGCACCAGTAAAGGTTCATAAATTTGAAAACTTATTAGAGCAGCGATATGCTGATCATATACCATCGATACCAGTGCAGTAAGAGAGTAGGGCAATTCGTATGCTTGTACTTTTTTAGAGAAAAAAGCCGTTAAATGCGAAGAAGCGAAGATTTGAAGGCAACGCGAAGGGAATAATTTATTTCTACTTTGTATGTTCTTCATATTCTTCGTGTCTTCGCGTTTAACGTTTTTTTACTCTCTACCGCCTCTGCGGTTCAAGGACACTTTCACCCTCTAGTAATAAACAGATGTTTTTGAGCATACATTTTATATGGAGGGAGGGAGTACTATGCGCAAGAACACACAATGGCAAAGATTGGCGGGTGTGCTAGAGATTCCCCAGGATATTGTGCTTGATTTACCGCGGATTACGATGCTTGGTAATCAACAACTGTTAGTAGAAAATCATAAAGGTATTATTGAGTACACTCCTTCATTAGTACGTATAAAATTAAATCAAGGTGAATTACTTGTAGCAGGCAAAAATTTAATGCTAGGTAATTTGCAAATAGAGCAAATTTTAGTTGAGGGTACAGTGGGGGAAATAAAGTATGATATCTAATATACTCAATTATATTAGTGGTACTGTGACAATTAAAGTGAGCGGTGCTATGCCGGAAAAATTTATTAATTTGTGTATGCTGGAAAAAATAAATTTATTGAGTATAACTAAAAAAAATGATGACTTTATCGTTTGTATGCGCTTATATGATTTTTTCAGTCTAAGGCCATTAGTACGCAAAAGTCGAAATCGCATACAGGTGGTTGACTATGCAGGGTTACCCTTTCTGACCAAAAGGATTAAGCGTCGCAAAATGCTGGTTGTTGGTGGAGTTATATTTCTGACGTTGCTCAATATATTGATGTCCTATATATGGTTTGTCGATATAGTTGGAATGAATTATATAACGGCTAGTCAAATTAAGGATGTTGTATATGAGCAAGGTTTAAAACCAGGTGTTTTAAAAGATACCGTCAGTACTAAGATGATTGAAAATCAAATACTGCTCAGGATTCCTGAAGTTGCATGGGTGAGTGTAAATTTTACTGGCACACGTGCTGTAGTGGAAATAGTGGAAAAGACGATGTCAAAGGAACCAGATAAAGCACCAGCCCATATTATTGCTGCTAAAGATGGAATTATTACAAACATCATTGCTTTAGCTGGGCAAAGTACAGTGAAGAAAGGCGACACTGTGAAGAAAGGCGAGATATTGATTAAAGGGGTTGCTTATGATGGTAAGGAAGATGTTAATAATATAACGCCTCAATTGATTCGAGCCAATGGTATTGTAAAAGCTCGAGTATGGTATGAAGGTTATAGTGAAACTGAATTGGTGAAAACAATCCATGAACGTACTGGAAGGCAGGAAACTAGTGTAACTTTAAAAGTGTTGCAGAATGAAATCTTACTAAAAAAAGTGGCACTAGATCCTGAGCGGCAGTTTGAGGTAGAGGTGTTTAATAAAAAGCTCTCATGGTGGAGGAATAGTGACATTGCTGTCGAATCTATAATAAGCATATATCATGAAGTGAATAGTAAAACCATCACCCTCAGTATAGAAGACGCTCGGGAATATGGCAAAGCTAAAGCATTAGCAGAAGTACAATCCTTAATTCCTGAGACAGCGCATATACTTTCTAGGAATATTGAGGTGTTACAAATACCAGAAAATAACTTGGCCCGGGTTAAAGTTAATGTAGAAACTGTTGAGGACATTGGGCTATTTATGAATATACCCTAAACTGATTAGAGTGGCGGTCCTGATTATATTGCTGTTTGAATAGGACTAGCGGTAACGGGGAACACTTATCTTACTGCTCTTATGGCAGGGTTTTCCTGTTGCTCTAGTCTTTGTACATTATGGATGCGTGTGTAATAGCACGCTGTTAAGTGGAGTTGAAATGTATGATATCATTAAATAGTAAATTGCGGGATTTTTTTGTCCAGCCCACAAGTGTATACGCTAAACCGGTTGCGCGACGAATTGTATTAGGTTTGGCGTTTTTTTTCTTGTTTATGATTATTTTGTCTACAGATTTTATTTCAGATAAAGTATCTTTTGAGGTAGGACAAGTAAGTGACCGTGATATTATCTCGCCAAGGACAGTTGCTTATGTAGATTTAGCTAAAACAAAAAAACTTGAAGCAGAGGTATTAGCAAGTGTTGCTAATGTATATGATATTGATGTAGCCGCAATAGCGAAAGTTGAAGATTTTGTAGGGGCGATCTTTAAAACTGTGCGGATGGTGCTCTTGGATAAAACATTAGTTTCTACGGAACAAAAAATGGGGAAAATGCAGGAAAATTTGATAATACCACTATCAAATAATGTTGTAGCTGGGCTGATCGCACTTGATGAAAGATCGATTGTTATTGCTGAAGAACAGGCTAAAACAATTCTAAGAAAGTATTTTCAGCGTGGTATTCGTGATGATGATTTAGAAATAGCTAGGAAAAATATAGTAATTGAAACAGAAGAATTAGGTCTGGAAAAAAATACAGAGACGGTAGTAGCAGGAATTGTACAAACCTTGTTGCAGCCTAATTTTATATTCAATGCGCGGGAGACGGATAAACGCAAACAAGCAGCCATCACTAGCATTGAACCTGTGCGGGAAACAGTAAAAAAAGGTCAGATCATGGTGAGGCGTGGAGATGTTGTGACCGCTGAACAAATTCATGGGATGGAAGAAGTTGGATTGTCTAAAGGGCACATTAGTGAAGTGCGTATATTTGGGTTGGCTATTTTTGTCTTAATCATTATGTCGATTATTTTAGGATATTTGTATAAATTTGCTTATCCTATATACCAAAATGATTTACATTTGGTACTCTTGGGATTAATTATTTTGGTGACATTACTCCTCGGAAAAGCTGCTCATTATTATTCGGATTTTGCTGCTCCTGTGGCGGCAGGTGCCCTTCTTACGGCTATCTTGATTGATGAACGGTTAGGATTGTTGGTTAGTGTAGTTTTATCACTATTCTTTGGTGTCATTGCCGAATATAATTTGCGAGGAGTGTCAATGGCTCTAATTGGTAGTATAATTGGTGTTTATAGTGTATCTAAAATAGCCCATGGCTATAGTTTAACGAGAACAGGAATATGGATTGCCGCTGTTAATTTTTTGGTTATCGGTTCAACTGGGTTTATTGAACAATTAAATAATAGCCAAATTTTGGCGCAAGGTGTTCTTGGTATAGTGAATGGTATTGGAACATCGGTTATTACAATTGGTATATTGCCATATTTAGAGAATGTATTCAATATTACTACACCACTAAAACTATTAGAGTTAGCCCAGCCTAATCATCCCTTATTACAACGTCTGCTTCTAGATGCGCCGGGTACCTACCATCATAGTGTAATGGTAGGCAATTTAGCAGAAACAGCAGCAGGTCACATCGGTGCTGAGCCTGTTACGGTACGGGTAGGGGCCTATTATCATGATATTGGAAAGATTAAAAGACCCTACTTTTTCGTGGAAAATCAGGTGGGAAATGAAAACCCCCATGATAAAATAGCGCCTTCATTAAGCACTTTGATTGTTACATCCCATATTAAAGATGGCGTGGATTTATGTCGAGATTATAAGTTACCCCAAGTTATTGTTGATATTGTGCAACAACATCATGGTACAATGCTGGTGTCTTATTTCTATAAACAGGCTACGGAAAATGAGCATGGTGAATGTATTATTGAAGCTGATTTTCGTTATGAAGGACCTAGGCCGCAGAGCAAAGAAGCAGCCCTTATTATGTTGGCTGATGCCTGTGAGGCAGCAGTTAGGTCGATTAGCAAGCCAAATGCAAATAGGATTGAAGCCACAGTACGTAAACTCATTCGCGAACGTTTGCATGATGGACAGCTTGATGAATGTAATTTGACGTTAAGAGATTTGAATATCATTGGCGATGTATATATCAGAGTTCTTTCGAGTATGTTTCATAAGCGTATTGAATATTCAGAGCCTGTAAAAGAGTTAGAGAGGAGAAAAATTAAAAATGGAAATTGCAATAAACAACCTACAGGAAAAGACGATAATAACGTCGTCGATGGAACAAATACTGCTGTCGGTATTGCAAAAAACTGCTGAGGTATATGGCATTCAGTCTCATACTGAGGTTAGTTTAGTGCTGGCAAATGATGAATATATTCATGCTTTAAACCGAGAGTATCGGGGTAAAGATTGTCCTACAGATGTGTTATCGTTTGCTTTGAATGAGGGAGAGGAGCCGGTTGTGATTGATGGACCTGAGGAAGTTTTATTGGGAGACATTATTATTTCCATTGAAACAGCCACTCGGCAAGCCGCAGAATATGGCCATAGCCTCGAACGAGAATTGGCTTACTTAACAGTACATGGTATACTGCATTTATTAGGATATGACCATATGACAGAAGAAGATAAACAGGAAATGCGGCGAGAAGAGGAACATGTTTTATCCCTTTTGGGAATTAGTCGTGTATAATTATGGACAAGCAACGTTTGCCTCGAGCATTTAAAAATGCTTTTGTGGGTATCTTATATTGTGTCCGATATGAACGTAATATGAAAATCCATATGATTGCTGCCTGTTTGGCAGGATGCTTAGCTTGGTGGTTGCAACTTGATCGCTATGAAATGCTCATCTTGTTATTAACAATATCAAGTGTGTTAGTCGCCGAGATGCTGAATACAGTAGTGGAAACGTTAGTCGATATAGTATCACCTGAGGTGCACCCTTTAGCTAAAATAGCTAAAGATGTGGCTGCTGGCGCAGTACTTATTGCAAGCATCATTTCATTGTTTGTCGGGTATATATTGTTTTTTGAGAAATTGTGGCGCTAAGGGAGAAGGAAAATATGGAAAAATTAATTGTGGCGGCACAGTATGCCCGGGAAAAGGCCTATGTACCTTATTCCAACTTTAAAGTAGGTGCTGCAGTGCTTACAAAAGATGGGGAAATATATACTGGTTGTAATGTTGAGAATGCTTCCTATGGTTTATGTAATTGTGCTGAGCGTACAGCCGTCTTTAAGGCTGTATCAGAGGGAGAAAGTGAGTTTGCAGCCATGGCTATTGTAGCTGATACGCAAGAACCGGTGGCTCCTTGTGGCGCCTGTAGACAAGTTATGGCTGAGTTTGGTATCAATAAAATTATTATGTGTAATTTGCATGGTAAGCAATATACTGCTACACTAGAAGAACTACTGCCCTATTCATTTACGGCATCATCAATAAAATAACTAGCTATCTTCTGGTCTATTTCGCGCTTTGCTTGAGAACCACAACCCTTACATAATTCACTATGCGCGGGCTATGGTTCTTCGCCTCGTACAAAATATCCTCAGAATCTTTGACTACTTATTTTATTTCAGATGCCTAAGAAAAAACATTTGTCAGGAGAGATTTTATAATGGTAGTTAATCCAGAACATAAGTCAGGGTTTGTCTCAGTTATCGGCAGGCCTAATGTTGGGAAGTCAACGTTAATTAATAGTTTGATTGGTCAAAAAGTGGTTATCATGTCTGATAAACCACAAACAACTCGGAACAAAATCATGTGTGTACTTACTTTGAATGATGCACAGATTTTATTTATTGATACACCTGGTATACATAAACCCAAGCATAAACTTGGTGAGTATATGCTTAAGGCGGCAGAAAACACGTTACGTGAAGTTGAGGTTATTTTTTTTGTAGTTGATGCTACGGAAGACATTGGTGGCGGTGAACGGTATATACTTGAATTGTTATCAACTATAAAAACGCCAGTCATATTGGTCGTCAATAAGATTGATAAGATTGAAAAAAACAAACTGCTTCCTATCATACAAAAATATGCAGCACTTTATGATTTTGCCGGCGTAGTGCCGATTTCGGCCATTGAGCATACTAATTTGGATAACCTGGTTCTAGAAGTCAAAAAGTACTTAGAACCAGGACCTCAGTACTATCCAGAAGATATGGTTACTGATCAGCCAGAGCGTATCGTTATCACAGAGCTTATTCGGGAAAAAGCTCTGCATTTGACGAGAGATGAAATTCCTCATTCTATTGCTGTAGATATTGAAGAAATAGTAAATCGGCCTAATGATACCTTGTATGTTAGGGCTGTTATTTATGTTGAACGAGAATCACAAAAGGGGATTGTCATAGGGGCTAAAGGTCAGTTGTTAAAAGAAATTGGACAGCTTGCCCGTCTTGATATTGAAAACTTACTCGGATCGAAGATTTTTCTCGATTTATGGGTTAAAGTTAAAAAAGACTGGCGTAATAAGGAAGGCAGTTTGCGCACTTTTGGTTACGATTGATATAGATTTTTGAATGGCTATCGCTTCTCGATAGCCATTCTTTATTGACGGTCGTGGTTTGAGATGGTATCATTTGTAAGGAGGGGTTAAATAGAGTTTTATGATGGCTGAGTTTAATATTATTATGCTGACAGGTAAAGAATATGAATATACGATTAAAGGTTAGTTTTGTATATAGAGTTGTGGATAATGGGTGAAATAATTTTTTTGCGGAATTAGAAAGTAGAATACTTTCTCGATTCTAAAAAGCATTCACAGGTTGCTTCAACGACGATGTGATAGGCTTTGTTCGAGCGTTAGTAGTTGAATATCATTCGGCTTGTGCTGAGGCTTGGTCGAAGCCAAGTTTTCGTTATAACAGATTTTGGAGGAGAGATGCACTATCGAGTCGCCTTTATATAATTTATTAAAATTAATAGCAACTTTTTTATTTGTTTTAGTAAATGGATTTTTTGTACTTGCAGAGTTTTCTTTAATGAAAATTCGCAAGACACGCTTAGAAGAACTGGTACAACAAGGAAATGGTCGGGCTGAATTGGCTTTAAGAGTAGTATCATCTTTTGATACTTATCTTGGGGCTACACAACTCGGAATTACATTGGCTTCCTTAGGTTTAGGCTGGCTTGGTGAGCCAGCAATATCAGCACTATTAGAACCTGTACTATTTGCTTATTTTCCTGGTTCTACTTGGTTATTAACTACGCTTTCTATTGTTATTGGATTTACTATTATTACTTTTCTACATATTGTCGTAGGTGAATTAGTGCCAAAATCCATGGCTATTCAACGGTCGGAAAGTATGGCTTTACTTTGTGTATGGCCGCTGTACATTTTTCATAAACTAGGCTATCCGATTATTTTACTATTTAATTATGCAGCGAAAGCTCTTATGCTGGCTATGGGGATAAAACCTGCCAATGAGGCTGATTTGGCTCATTCTGAAGAAGAATTAAGAATGATTGTCAGCGCTAGCCATCGGGGCGGAGTATTAAATCAAATGGAAAGTGACCTTATTGATAATGTCTTTGATTTTGCTGATCGCATAGCGCGCGAGGTCATGGTACCCCGCCAAGATATGATTTGTTTGTTTGCAGATGATTCATATGAAGATAACTTAAAAGTAGTCCGTCAAACCAATCATACACGTTACCCCTTATGTTTGGATGATAAAGACCACGTTATTGGCATTGTCCACCTGCGAGATTTAATGGACCTTGAGTTGTGTAATGCTGATAAAAAAGATGTAAGGACTATTATGCGAGAAATATTGGTTGTTCCTGAAGGCATGTCAGTGGCCAAACTGTTGCAGATTATGCGCCGAAAGCGAATTCACCTGTCAATAGTGGTTGATGAATATGGAGGGACTGCAGGCCTCGTGGCACTAGAAGATATTATTGAAGAAATAGTTGGTGATATTCAGGATGAACATGACGCTATCATTCAAGCGGAAATTCAGCGTATGCCTGATGACTCATATGAATTTGATGGTAGGGTGCTATTTGATGATGTGGCCGAATTGTTAGATATCCGTTTGGAAGAACATGAAGAAGACACGATCGGTGGCTATATATTTGGTCTACTCGGGCGACGTCCAGAAATAGGAGATGCGGTAAATATTGGTCAGTATGGTTTTTCTGTGTTACAAGTAACTGGTTTTCGTATCGTACGGGTCAAAGCTGTGCCACTTCCTGAAATAGAAGATGGCGAGGCTTAAAATATAGTATGATTAAATTTCTCTGGGGAGGTTAAAAAGGTCAAGCTGAAAAAAATATGTGCGAAGGGATGATGTCAAGTGGTATTACGGGATTTAATGTGGGAAGTTTTCCAGAGTACCGGACATATTGAGGCATATTTGATGTATCGCTCATGCACTGAAAGCAATGATCAACCTATAACATCGTCAGATCATAAGGGGATTGTAGCACCATTAAATTGAGATGCTGTTGTTAGTTATCTACTAAAATTAAATTTAATAAGTGTGGTTTTTGAGGGATATATGGCACAATATCAAATAGAAGCCATCTTAGTGGCAGTACGTGATTGGGGCGATGCTGATAAGATGGTGACTTTATTTTCTCGTGAACATGGAAAAATTATTGCCTTTGCCAATGGCGCCAGACGTCCCAAAAGTCCTTTGGCCGGCGGTATGCAAATGTTTACACATCTTGAGGTAACGTTAGCACCAGGGAAAAATAGTGATTCAGTTAAACAATGTGAAATTAAACATGCTTTTAGGCAGATACAGGAAGATTTTAATTGTATGGCATATGGATCATTTATTGCTGAGTTAACGGCAGAACTTTGTCCAGAACGGCAACCAGAACCCCAGGTCTTTGATTTGTTACTAGAAGTGTTTCATATACTTACACTGCGTAATCCGCGCATGGTGGCACTGGCCTCAGCGTGGCAGCTGTTAGCTATTACCGGTTATTATCCTGAATTTGAAAGTTGCACGGTTTGTGGACAGGAGTTATACTCTCCTGTATATTTTAGTTTTAAGGATGGTGGCTGTGTTTGCAGTCAGTGTGAGCATTACGGCCTTTCAGAAATTGATAAAAAAACAAGTGATTTTATTAAATGTTTATTACATATTGATTGGCGTAATCCAGGTGTTTTTACGGTAAATGGTACTGTTTTGATACAAACTGAAAAACTATTAATGAGTTATTTAATGCATTGTCTAGATAAACCTCTTAAGTCCATGAATTTTATTAAACAAGTTTCTTCTCTGCTGTAAAGGCTCTATAATTGAAAAAATAGAGAATAATTACGGCCAAGATGGAGATAATAACTTAAAAACATGAATTGGGGGTATTATCATCATGGAGGAAATCACATTGGAAAAGATTGATATTATACGCGATCGTACCGGTGTAACCTATCGTCAGGCGAAAGAAGCATTAGCAAAGAGTAAAGGTAATGTCCTGGAAGCTTTAATAGAGCTTGATGAGACGAAAGATACAAACTGGACAGAAGAAATTTCTGTGCGTTCCGGAGAAGTGATTGAGAAGGTCAAAGGTCTTATTTATGAAGGTAATGTAAATAAAATTAGTGTAAAGAGCGAAGGACGTACATTGGTAGAAATTCCTGTGACTTTCGGTGCGATTGGAGCCATGGTATTACCACACCTTGCGGTTCTAGGTGTGCTAGTGGCAATGTTTAAGCGTTGTACCATTGAAGTAGTACGTAATGACGGTAGCAAAATTGAAACAGAAGTAGCCGATAGTGAATTATCTTCTGCTGAAAAAAGGCCAGAGTATCACAAGTATAGTGGGCTATAGTTTTAGACATTGACAATGAAGAACAATTTTGTTATGATTTTAAATAAATTACGGCAATGCGGGAAAAATACACCTTAATATCCTGAGGTTGTTTTATAATGTCCAGATGTTACGATCATTTGAGCAAAATAAACAGCCTCTGTCAGCGAGCTAGGGAGAGTGTAAGCTAGCAATACATAGGTGAATGGCGTTCCCAAGCTGCGAGAGGAAATCCTAATCGTGGATGTTAGACATCTGTATTAGGAGAGTAAAGCTCGCTATAACCTAAGGTGGGTCATCGTAGATGGCCAATCAGGGTGGAACCGCGGGATTAAACCTCTCGTCCCTGTAACGATATGTTACTGTGGATAAAGGGGTTTTTATTTTATTTTTTAGGAGGCGTAATACTTTGACTTTTCAAGAGATTATCTTAACACTCCAGAATTTCTGGGCAAAACAAAACTGTATTCTAATGCAACCATATGACGTAGAAAAAGGCGCAGGTACCATGAATCCTGCTACTTTTTTGCGGGCCCTAGGGCCTGAACCGTGGAATGTGGCCTATGTTGAACCATCACGCCGCCCGGCAGATGGGCGTTATGGCGAAAATCCTAATAGACTTTTGCAACATCATCAATATCAAGTTATTATGAAGCCATCACCAGCTAATATTCAGGAAATCTATTTGGAAAGTTTGGTCTGCTTAGGCATTGATCCAGCGAAACATGATATTCGTTTTGTAGAAGACAATTGGGAATCACCAACTCTTGGAGCTTGGGGATTGGGCTGGGAAGTGTGGTTGGATGGTATGGAAATTACCCAGTTTACTTATTTTCAACAAGTTGGCAGTATTGATGTAAAGCCTGTATCTGTGGAAATAACCTATGGCTTAGAACGCTTGGCTATGTATATACAGGGCAAAGAAAATGTATATGAGCTGGAATGGGTGGCTGGCATTACTTATGGAGATGTTTTTCATCGCAATGAAGTAGAACAATCTCATTATAATTTTGAAATTGCGGATACTGCTTTATTATTTCAGTTGTTTGATATGTATGAGAAGGAAGCCGTTCGGGTTATTGAAGCAGGGTATGTACTGCCGGCTTATGATTATGTACTAAAGTGTTCACATACTTTTAACTTGCTGGATGCCCGGGGTGCAATTAGTGTAAGTGAACGTACTGGCTTTATTGGCCGCGTACGTAATATGGCACGATTATGTGCACAAGGTTATCTGGAACAGCGGGAAAAACTTGGATTTCCGCTGCTTAAGGAGGGCAATTAATCATGGCAAAAGATTTATTATTGGAAATTGGTACAGAGGAAATTCCAGCCAGATTTATGTCTGGGGTGCTAAGCCAACTTGGGAATATTGCTAAGTCGAAATTTGCTGAGCTGAGAATTGGACATGGAGAAATTCAGGTATTGGGGACACCGCGTCGCTTAGTCTTAGTAGTACGTGATATGGCGGAAGAACAGACTGACATGAACAGTGAAAACAAGGGACCTTCAGTAAAAATTGCCTTTGATGGAAATGGTGCCCCAACTAAAGCCGCGCAGGGATTTGCCCGTGGTCAAGGTGTAGCAGCAACAGAGCTTGTGGTAAAAGACGGTTATGTTTATGCTATGGTTCATGAAGTTGGAAAACCAGTAAAAGAGTTATTATCAGATATGCTGATAAATATAATTGACAGTTTGAATTTTCCCAAAAATATGCGATGGGCCAATTTAGAGCGTCGGTTTGTAAGACCAATTCGTTGGTTGTTAGCTCTGTTTGGTTGCGAAGTAGTACCTTTCACTGTGGCAGAAGTCAAAACTGGCAATACGACCCGTGGACATCGCTTTTTGAGTAAAGGTGAGTTTGTCATATCTTCTGTTGAGGAGTATTTCACAATACTTGCTGATAATTATGTTATGGTTGATCAGGAAGTGCGCCGCAAGGTTATTCGTGAACAAGTAGAGAAGATTGCCATCAGTCAAGGTGGAACAGCTACTATTGATGAAGATTTATTGGAAGAAGTAGTATATCTTGTTGAATATCCTACAGCACTCTATGGGGAGTTTGACGCTAAGTACCTGTCATTACCACCTGAGGCTATTATTACTCCCATGCGTGAACATCAACGCTACTTCCCTGTATTTTCTGAAGAAGGTAAACTGTTACCAGTGTTTATTACTGTTCGTAATGGTGGTGCTGAGCATCTTGATATTGTTCGTCATGGTAATGAACGAGTGCTGAAAGCACGGCTTGCTGATGCACGCTTCTTCTATGAGGAAGATAAGAAAATTAAATTGATTGATCGCCTGGATAAGCTAAAAACTATTGTTTTTCAAGAAGGTTTAGGCACTTTGCATGATAAAACAATACGCATTGAGGCGTTGGCAGTTGCTATTGCTTCGGCAATCGGTGTTGCGGATCATTTGCAACCAGTGATTGAACGAAGTGCTAAACTAGCTAAGACTGATCTTGTTACAGGAATGGTATGTGAATTTACTGAACTTCAAGGCACCATGGGGCGTGAATATGCACTGCTTAATGGTGAGCAACCGGCAGTTGCCCAGGCTATTTTTGAACATTATCTGCCTCGGTTTGCTGGCGATATTTTGCCGGCAAGTCCTGCTGGGCAAGTTATTAGTATTGCTGACAAACTAGATAATATTGTGGCAACTTTCAGCCGGGGGCTTGTGCCTACAGGCTCCCAGGATCCTTATGCACTACGTCGTCAAGCGTTAGGCATTGTTAATATTTTAATTGATGGTAAACATCATGTATCGTTATCGACTATCTTGTTAAAAACTATGAAGTTGCTGGGGATTAACGAGTCAGAACAGGAAAAATTACAGGCTGATATACAAGAATTTTTCCGCTTACGGATTAAAAATGTCTTAGCTGATGAAAAAATTCGCTATGATATGATTGATGCTGTAATGGCAGTTGGTACTGATGATGTATATGATACGTGGCTACGTGCAAAGGCTATGGAAATTGAGGGCACAGGGGCTGGGATGCAGAAGGCTGTTCAGGCCTTTACCAGGATTAGTAATCTGATGAAGCATGCTACAACAGAGGTTATTGATGAAAACTTATTTGCCGCTTCAGCTGAACGCAGTTTGTATCAGGAATATACAGTGGCTCGTCAGACTATTGATCAAATGTTGGTAGCTAAAAATTATCTAGGGGTGCTAAGCACAATGATTCAGATGGCACAGCCTATTGATGTATTCTTTGGTGAAGTCATGGTTATGGCTGAGGATATTGAGGTGCGCAATAATCGCTTGGCATTACTAAAAGCCATTACAAATCTTACCACGCGTATCGCAGATCTAAGTAAAATAATCGCTTGATCATTCATATATAGGACCTATGATGAAGTACATATTTAAATATGTACTTCATCAGTACAAAGGGGAGAGGATATTATGGTTAAGTTGCCGATAATTTATGCTTTGTCAGATTCAATTGGAGAGACGGCTGAAATGATCGCTAGGGCTACAGCTAGCCAATTTAACGGCAATTCCTTTGAAATCCTGCGCATTCCTTATATTAAAACTGTACAACAAATTGAAAAAATTATTGAGGAAGCAACCGTCCATAACAGTGTAATTTGTCATACTATAGTGGGTCCTGAACTAAGGGCGGCTTTATCGGCACTGGCTGAGCAGTGCGGTATCCCTACTATTGATGTTATGGGGCCAATGATTAATGCGGTGCAAAATGTTTCAGGCCTAGTTCCTAAACTTAAGCCAGGGCTTATTCATAAATTGGATGAGGAATATTTCAAGCGGGTTGCCGCAGTAGAATTTGCCGTAAAATACGATGACGGCAAAAATCCTTGGGGCTTATTAAAAGCTGATGTTGTGCTTGTTGGAGTATCCCGGACTTCTAAAACACCTCTTAGCATGTATTTGGCTCATAAAAAAATAAAAGTAGCTAATGTCCCAATGGTGCCAGAAGTATCACCGCCTGAACAGCTATTTAAAGTTCCTACTGAGCGAATTATAGGTTTGATTATTGATCCGCTTAAACTGAATAGTATTCGTACAGAAAGACTTACGTCCATGGGGCTAGATCCTGAATCGTGTTATGCTGGTATTGAGCGTATTAAAGAAGAAGTGGAATATGCTAAAAGTATTATGTATAAATTAAAATGTCCGATTATTGATGTCTCAAATAGGGCAATTGAGGAAACTGCTAATAAGATAATGGGAATTATATGCAAGAACGCAACACTTGATAGAGAATTTTGCGAAATACATACAAAATAGCAAATATGCAATAGATTAGATATAAGAAAAGACTTGGCTTGTGCCAAGTCCTCAGACGCAGGCAGCAACGCATCGTCGCTGAAGCATCGTGTGCCTGCTTTTTGGAATCAAGAAAGTGATATAATTTATGATTACGCAAGAAAACCCTCGGAATTTTTCCGGGGGTTTTCTTATCTCTATAAAATTGTATTTGTTTCAATATTGTATTTTATACTATCTGCGGTAAAATAATTATTATTTTGTAAAACTTGTACATTGCCACTAAATACAGCATTTTTATCTCGCCAGTTATAATCTACTCGATCAGCAGCAATTTTTATATTTGTGCGACTAAAATTTATATTTCCCTCAATGGTAGCTCGATCACTGGGGCCATGCACATAGACGTTATCGCCTGTAAAGTAAATATCATCCTGAGTAACGGTGATGCCACCAAAGCCCCATACTTCTAATGAAGACATACTCACTTTAGCCTGCCCAGCGGTAATAATACGATTTTTAATTTCTATGTACACATTTCCATTTAACATATAGAGTCCTGTATTAATATCAAAATATTGTTGATCAGCTTTAATGATCGGTTTGGCAGCCATGGCAGTAGCTGTAAATACTAGGCAGATCAGCAAAGTGAAAGTTAAAATTTTAGTTTTCATACAAATCTCTCCTTTTAGTTAATATTATAGCATGGATAGTGGAAATAATAAATTTCACTATCTATGGAATTTATTGTATAATTGAGACAAAGGGAGGCGATCTTGTGAACATACGTGAGCGTATTGAAGGACAAGAATATAAGATATTATCGTCATTTGCCAGCAAGAGTCGTGAAGCAGTGCGTGAAAGAGATGAAGAGTGTTGTGAATTTCGTACAGCTTTTCAGTGTGATCGTGATCGGATTATTCATAGTAAGGCATTTAGGCGCTTAAAACATAAAACTCAAGTATATATTTCACCTGGAGATCATTATCGTATGCGTATGACTCATAGCCTGGAAGTAGCACAAATATCACGGACAATCACCCGGGCATTAATGTTGAATGAAGATTTGACGGAAGCCATTGCCTTAGGACATGATGTGGGGCATACTCCTTTTGGACATGTCGGTGAATATGCCTTGCGGGAGATTATTGGTCATTATAATCATAATGAACAGAGCCTGAGAGTAGTACAATATATTGAAAGAGACGGTAAAGGGCTAAATTTGACGATAGAGGTAAGAGATGGGATTCTAAATCATACTGGTGACAACAAGCCATTGACATTAGAGGGCAATATTGTACGTATTGGTGATCGTATTGCTTATTTATGTCATGATTATGATGATGGGATTAGGGCTGGCATGATTAAAGGGATTGATTTACCGGAAAAAGTTGCTAAAATACTCGGGACGAATCCCTCGAGTATGATTACCGTAATGGTAGCTGATATGATCAAAACATCAGAGGGGCATAGTGAAATACGTATGTCATCCAAAGTGAAAAATGCTATGGAAGAATTTCGTGAGTTTATGTTTAAAAAAATTTATCATTCAGTTGAACTTGAAACTGATCGTAAAAAAGCTAAATATATTATTCAGAAGTTATATGAATATTTGATAGTCCATCCTGAAAAGTTACCTCAGGAATATTTGGAACGTGAAGGGGAGTGGGGACTAGAAGTAACAATTGTTGATTATATTGCAGGATTGACAGATATGTACGCTGTTAATTTATTTGAAAAATTATTTATCCCTTCAAAGTGGACTACGCTATAATCCCTAAAAAGGTAATCGGAGCTCAGATCCGATTACCTTTTTTTACTGTGTCTGAAAGTATAAATTGTTACTAGCGAATAAAATAAGTATTGTCAAGAAGAAATAGAGGATAATTAAAATTTATATTGAATACTGTTATTGTGAAAGATAAGTTATGATCTTTTTAAATAAAATGTATCATCTTATCTTGATATTATAGCAGGATTATGGGATTTTGTGTAGAAATAAGTCAAAAATCGAATTTGGATTTTCTTTTAATAATATTGGGTATGCTAAAATTAATAGAAAACTTAAACAGACCTCTTAGTCCCTATATATGGAGTAGGTTGAGGGACAACGCACAGGCTGAGTGATGCAGATAGGTTAAAAGGTGATGTTATGAAGGATGCAGTTTATGATGAATTTATTGATAGATTGCGCTCAGAATGTGATATTGTAAGCATTCTATCAGAGTATGTGCCTTTAAAAAAGAAAGGTAAAAATTATTGGGGATGTTGTCCATTTCACCATGAGAATACTCCGTCATTTTCTGTAACAACAGATAAAGGTTTTTTTTACTGTTTTGGCTGTCAGAGTGGGGGTAATGTATTTAATTTTTTGATGAAAATTGAAAATATTAGTTTTTTTGATGCTGTGAAAATTTTAGCGCGAAAAATGAATATTCCATTACCACAAAAAGAAAAAACAGAACAAGAGTTGATTAGGGAACGGGAAATAAACAAACTATATCGTGCGAATGAAATGGCGAGAGATTTTTTTTATGCTTGTTTGACTAAAACAGCTTATGGTAAACAAGCTAAGGAATATTTACAGGGTCGTGGTATTACAAATGAAATTATTGAAAGTTTTAAGATCGGTTTTGCTCCGCCAGCTTGGGATAAATTAGGGCAAGCCTTTTTAGGACGGGGTGTGGAACAGGGCACTTTACTTAAGTCTGGCTTGGCTGTGGAGCGAAGTTCTGGTGATGGCGTCTATGATCGATTCCGTAATCGTATCATGTTTCCTATTTGCGATGCCCGTGGCAGGGTCGCAGGTTTTGGCGGAAGGGTTGTTGATGATAGCCAACCCAAATATTTAAATTCGCCAGAGACTCCTGTATTTAATAAAAGAAATATTTTATTTGGTTTTGATACTGCTCATAAGTTTATCAAGGAATGTGGCCAGGCGATTGTGGTGGAAGGGTATATGGATGTCATTACTGCTCATGCCTTTGGTATAAAAAATGTAGTTGGTTCCCTAGGTACCGCTTTTTCTCCTGAGCAGGCTAAAATGTTACTCCGTAATGCTGAAGAAATACTTTTTGCCTATGACAGCGATGCAGCGGGACAAAATGCTACTTTGCGGGCATTGTCAATTCTGCGTAATATGGGGGCAAATATTCGTGTTATTCTAATCCCAGATGGAAAAGATCCTGATGAATTTATTCGTAAACATGGGGCGGAAGAATTTAAAGTACTTATCAAAGAAGCCATCGATTTCTTAGATTATCAAATAAAACAGGCCTTTGAGAGTATTGATCATAGCAATTTAGAAGGTAAAGTGGCCATAGTGTCCAAAATAGTGCCTGTTTTAGCAGAGGCAAATAACGCTGTAGAAGTGAATGCTCATATTGCTCGTGTATCACAGTCGCTAGCTATAGACGAAAGTGCAATACGCAGTGAAGTGCGTAAATTTTTATTTAACTCCAAAAAGGATAAAAATGTAAATGTGGGGAAGAATATATCTAATCTAGTAGTTGTGAATACCCCATCAATTGCTACAGAGCAAGCTGAAAGGCATCTTATTCGGTTGATGTGTGAAGATAAGTCACTTATATCATATATTCAAACCAATCTTTCTATTGAAGAAATACAGGGAGAACATAGATGTGAGATAATTAAATTAATATTTAATGAGTATAATATGGGAAAGGATACTGCTGATATTACTTGGACAATGTTATTAAGTGAAGCAGCAAATGCAGAATTATCTCGTATTATGTTAATCGATATACAATATGATGATAGTATAAAAATGGTTGATGATTGTATAAAAAGTATGAGGTTAACGCAATTGAAAGTATTATATGAACAGCACAGGCTCAGAGCTGATGAATTAGAGCGCATGGGTGATAGTCGATTTTTGCAGGAATTAGCGGAAAGTCAGCGAATAAATAATGAAATCAACAAACTACATTATTTATAGTCAAAAAATAAACTAAGCCTTGATTGGGATGACCAATGGAGGAGGGGAGTAAAATGACAGAAAAAAAGAGTGTACCTAGTGAACATGTAACGAAATTGGTGAATAAAGGGAAAAAACACGGTGGCGTGTTAACTTATGCTGAGATCATGGATACTCTCCAAAGTGAGGATTTATCTCCTGATGAAATTGAGGATATGTATGAAGTATTTTCAAGCAAAGGGATTGAAATAGTTGATGAGCTTCCCGATGATGCTGAAAGAGTAGAAGAACCTGAGATTTTGGAAAAGGAAGAAATTACAGCAGATGAAGTTGATATTGATTTAACCATTCCAGATGGTATTAGTATTGATGATCCTGTTCGTATGTATCTTAAGGAGATTGGTAGAGTTCCTTTGCTGACTGGCGATGAAGAGATTAAGCTTGCCCAGCGTATGGAACAAGGTGACGAAGAAGCAAAGAGACGTTTGGCTGAGGCTAATTTGCGCTTAGTCGTCAGTATTGCCAAACGCTATGTTGGACGTGGTATGCTGTTCTTGGATTTAATTCAAGAAGGCAACTTAGGTCTTATCAAAGCCGTTGAAAAATTTGATTATAATAAAGGTTATAAATTTAGTACCTATGCTACTTGGTGGATTCGCCAAGCTATTACTCGGGCGATTGCTGACCAAGCACGGACTATTCGTATCCCAGTGCATATGGTGGAGACAATTAATAAGCTGATTCGAGTATCTAGGCAATTATTACAGGAACTAGGACGTGAACCGCTGCCTGAAGAAATTGCTAAGGAAATGGATATTAGCGTTGAGCGTGTACGAGAAATTATGAAAATTGCTCAAGAGCCTGTATCGTTAGAAACACCGATTGGTGAGGAAGAAGATTCTCACTTAGGAGATTTTATTGAAGATCAGGATGCGCAAGCACCAGCTGAAGCAGCTTCCTTTATGCTCTTAAAAGAGCAATTAGAAGAAGTGCTAGATACACTGACTCCACGGGAGGAAAAAGTCCTTAGATTAAGATTTGGCCTGGATGATGGGCGAGCGCGTACGTTAGAAGAGGTAGGGCAACATTTTGGTGTTACTCGTGAACGTATTCGTCAGATTGAGGCCAAAGCCCTCAGAAAACTACGTCACCCTAGTCGCAGCAAAAAGCTTAAAGACTTTTTAGAGTAATTTCATGATTTAAGAAAAAAGTTATTGACATAATGTTAATATTAGATTATACTAATTAAGTTGGTAAAATTCCTGGATAGCTCAGTTGGTAGAGCAATCGGCTGTTAACCGATCGGTCGTAGGTTCGAGTCCTACTCCAGGAGCCATTCTAGTCATTAAACGGGCCTATAGCTCAGCGGTAGAGCAGCCGGCTCATAACCGGCTGGTCCCTGGTTCGATCCCAGGTGGGCCCACCATTATTCATTTAAGGAAATACGGCCCGTTGGTCAAGCGGTCAAGACACCGCCCTTTCACGGCGATAACGGGGGTTCGATTCCCCCACGGGTCACCATTTCGGGCGATTAGCTCAGCTGGGAGAGCGCCTGCCTTACAAGCAGGATGTCGGCGGTTCGATCCCGTCATCGCCCACCATATGATATTGAGATGCAAAGCTATGCTTTGCATTTTTTGCTATATCGCCATAAAATATAAATTTTTTAGGTGTAGTGTGGAAAAAGTAATGATTGAGCAATAACTTAGAAAGGTGAGAATAAAGTGAAGCTTAGTGGACGATTGGCAGCATTGGCAGCTTTTGTGCCTCAGGGAGCACGTATGGCTGATATTGGTACAGATCATGCTTATTTGCCTATAGAACTCGTGCAAAAGAACATTGCTATTTCAGCTGTAGCAGGTGATGTTCATATAGGACCCTATCAGGCAGCCAAAGATAATATTGAAGGTTTGGGACTACATAATAAAATTTCTGTGCGTTTTGGTGATGGACTTTCGGTGCTTTCTCCAGGGGAAGTCGATACAGTAATCATTGCTGGGATGGGTGGTAGTACTATTATTGAAATATTGAACAGTAATCCAGAGATAACAAGTACTCTCAGTCGTTTAATTTTACAGCCTATGGTGGCAACTGCTACGGTACGCCGCTGGTTAAGTACTAATAAATGGAGAATTATCGATGAGGCGTTAGTTCAAGATGATGGCAGGTTATATGAAATTGTTGTAGCGGAACAAGGGGTAGGCCTAATAACGGAGCCTATCATGTATGATATAGGTATGATATTATGGGATAATAAGCCAAAATTGCTAGAGTTACATATTAAGAATCTTATTGCTCAGACAGAGCGAGTTTTGCATGAAATGGCAGCAAGTAATACTGCGCGGCAAAGTTCTAAATATGATGAGTACATTGAGAGAAGAAAACAACTGGAGGCTAAAAGACAATGTCTGTAAAATGTCAGGTTATCATAGATGCTATGGAGCGGCTTGCGCCGAAGTATCTAGCTGAAAGCTGGGATAATGTGGGGTTGTTACTTGGCAGTCCTGCCCAAAGGATTACTAAGCTACTTATCACCTTGGATGTAACGAAAGCTGTTGTTGACCAGGCTGTACAAGATGGTATTGATATGATTATTACTCATCATCCTATTCTATTTAAAGCCGTTAATCGTATCCGCACTGATTTACCTCAAGGACAAATATTAACAAGTTTGTTAAAGGCAAATATTGCAGTATATGCTGCTCATACCAATCTTGACATCGCGACTGGCGGAGTTAATGATATTTTGGTTTCCAAGCTGAATTTACAGGATGCCGAACCTCTTACTGTGAGTTATAGCGAAAAATTGTATAAACTAGTAGTATTTGTACCGAGCACTCATATGGAAGCAGTACGTAGGGCGATATCTGAGGCTGGAGCTGGGCATGTGGGCAATTATAGTCACTGTACATTTTCATCAAATGGAACAGGTTCTTTCTTACCATTAGATGGTGCTCAGCCTTTTATTGGCAGTAATGGTGTTGTGGAATATGTGCAAGAAGCCCGTTTAGAAACAATTGTGCCTGAAAAAATCTGCCGACGAGTGCTCAAGGCCATGCTCAAAGTTCACCCTTATGAAGAGGTAGCCTATGATCTCTATCAGCTTGCTAATTCAGGTCATTCTTTGGGGCTGGGGCGTGTTGGCAAACTGATAGCACCCATGCTACTTACTGAGTTTATCAATCATGTTAAAATGGCGTTAGGTATAGAGTGTGTCAATGTAGTTGGACCACTGGAAAAAGTAATAAAAAAGGTTGCGGTATGCGGAGGCAGCGGTGCTGGGTTTATAAATAAAGCCGCTTTTGCCGGAGCAGATGTGTTCATCACTGGTGATGTAAAATATCATGAGGCTCAAGATGCATTAGCTGCTGGTATTGCAGTGATTGATGCCGGACATTTTGCCACAGAAGAGCCTGTCGTATCTGCCCTAGCTGAGTATCTTACTGCCTGTAGTACTAAAGAAAAATGGGCAGTTGATATTAGTATTGATACGGTTAATCAAGATGTTTTCCGCGTCTGTTAAAAAGTATAAGCTTTTTGTGAAATAGTTGGAAAACCCTATTTTAACACAAAGATACAAAGCCGCTACGCGGACACGAAGACCACAAAGAAGATATTAATAAAATCTTTGTGTTTAACGTGGTTTTTACTCTCTACGGTTTTAAGGAATTTAGAAGTATTTTTGTTAGTATGGAATTTATTACATGAGAACTATATCTTGACCATATAAGTGTTTCATGGTATTATATTTATCTAGTCAATTAAATAATGTTTAAAAGTGCTGTGAGTAGGAAAGATGATCGCGGATGCCCATAAAGCATACGAGGAAAGTCCGAGCTCCATAGGGCAGGGTGCTGGATAACGTCCAGCGAGGGTGACCTCAGGGAAAGTGCCATAGAAATGTAAACCGCCGGTTTGGCCGGTAAGGATGGAACGGTGCGGTAAGAGCGCACCAGCAGTCAGGTGACTGGCTGGCTAGGTAAACCCCACCTGGAGCAAGACCGAATAGGGAAGGGATGAAGCTGCCCGCTGAACCTTCCGGGTTGCGTCGCTAGAGCTGTCAGGTAACTGGCAGACCAGATAGATGATCGTCACCGCGTAAGCGGTACAAAACTCGGCTTATTGATCACTCACAGCCTAATATAAATAATAAACACGTAGTATTTTATTAGAATGCTACGTGTTTTTGTTTGATTTACTAAATATATATAAACGATAACTGGATTCTATTGATAATATATATTTATTAAGTATTGACTTTTAATTGCTAATTTCCTACAATATAAATATAATCCTTGTTGTATAAAGGGATAAATAGTTGCTAATACTGAAATTAAAATTGGAATAATGGAGGCTACATAATGAGTGTATTCAATATTAGTGGTGAAAATGATTTCAACGACAAAATACTGAATGCTGGCAAGCCAGTACTTGTAGACTTTTGGGCATCTTGGTGTGGCCCGTGTAAAATGGTTGCCCCTGAACTTGAGGCTGTGGCTCTAGAATATGAAGGAAAAGCTATAGTAGCTAAGGTCAATGTTGATGAACAACAGCAGTTAGCGAACAATTACACTGTCATGAGTATTCCTACCTTGTTGTTGTTTAAAGATGGTAAAGAGGTAGATCGCATTGTTGGATATCGTCCGCGTAAAGATTTGATGGATGCTATTGATAAAGTTATATAGTTAAGACTGAAAAGATTTGGCGATGGTCAAGTCTTTTTTTGCATTCAATGATATGATGGTTATTATGCATTATTGGAATGAAATTTGTCGATTTTGGTCAAAAATTATATTGTATAAATAGTATTAATTTGCGATAATAGTTTGTATCAAGTCGTTGTTGAAGCTGCAACAAAATAATAAATATCTGCTGTAAATCAAGCGGAAGTTATTTTAAAATATTCTGAAAAATAGTCAATGTTAAATAAGATTTGTCTAGTATGGAGGGCGTTATATATGATTATCTCATGGAATACTACACAGGAGTGTAATATTAGTTGCATTCATTGTTATCGTGATGCAGGAAATAAACGAACTGATGAATTAAGTACAGAAGAGGGCAAAAAATTACTAGATGAGATGGAACGCGCTGGTTTTAAAATTATTATTTTAAGCGGTGGAGAACCACTTATGCGGGCGGATATTTATGAATTAATTCGGTATGCCAAGAGTATTGGCCTTAGACCAGTGTTAGGTACAAATGGTATTCTAATCACTGAGGAAGTGGCAATAAAATTAAAAGAAGCTGGCCTGGGAGCGGCAGGAATTAGCCTTGATAGTACAGATAAGGCCATTCATGATAAATTTCGCCAGTCAGAGGGGGCGTGGAATAAAACCATTGCCGCTATGGAAGCTTGCCGTAAGGCAAAACTGCCTTTTCAAGTTCATACTACGATAACGAATTGGAATGAAAAAGAAGTAACAAATATTACTGATTTAGCAGTAGAAAAGGGAGCCATGGCTCATCATATCTTTTTCTTAGTACCGACAGGCAGAGGAAAGGATATTGAAGATACTACATTAAAGACTGAAGAATATGAAGCCGTTCTTACTCGTATTTTAGAGAAACAAAAAGAAGTGTCAATTGAACTTAAGCCTACTTGTGCTCCCCAGTTTATGCGTATTGCCAAAGAACGCAATATACCAATGCGATTTACCAGAGGATGTCTAGCAGGTACTAGTTATTGTGTGATATTACCAAATGGTGATGTTCAAGCATGTCCATATTTACCTACAAAGATTGGGAATGTAAAGGAAACAAATTTTGATGTATTATGGCGTGATAGTGAAATGTTCAATCAGTTACGCCATGAACCATTAAAAGGCGGTTGTGGCACGTGCGGATATGATAAAATTTGTGGAGGATGTCGGGCTCGTGCTTATTATTATAGTGATGGTGATTATATGGCCGAGGAACCATGGTGTGATCGAGGAATTAGAAAAACAAAGCAATAGGTTTGTGACTGGTACAAATATTTAGCAAAGAGTGCGGCATTTAGAACTAGGCATTTACTTGTTTAACCATAATTTTTCGTATACATCGTTTTAACGAGATTCCCTTTGAAGTGTCCGTTTCTAATCCTTTATTTTTGGGGATGATCCTACTATTAAAAGATTTTTTCTATATGAGGCTGTTTAATAATGTTCAAATACTAGGCGTTGTGGTCATTTGATCAGAAGCGTTCAGGTTGTGCGTTGGGCGAAGGCGTAGTTCATAGCGTTTTATAAGAACTTCGACTTCCCCTTTGGGGGTACAATGTAGATGGATATTTTTAAACAGCCTCTATAGTAGTTTTAGTAATGGTTTAGCAGAAGAAAGATTATTTAGGAGGGATTATGGTTGAAGGGGTATCAGATACAGGAATTATCAAAGGTAATTCAAATTGATCGCAAAAAATGTAAGGGGTGTGACTCGTGTAAGGAATTTTGCCCAACAAATGCTATTGATGGCAAATATGGTACTGTGCATAGCATTAATAACGACAAATGCGTATTTTGTGGACAATGTCTAGTAAATTGTCCTTTTGCTGCGCCGACAGATGTGATTGACCCTGTTGATCAAGTGATCCAAAAACTAAAGAACAAACAGATTACAGTTGTAGCAGCCATTGCTCCAGCGGTGCGGGTAGCTATTGGCGAGGAATTTGGCATGGAACCAGGTCGTCTGGTAACGGAAAAATTGTACGGTGCCATGAAAGAGGCCGGGTTTAAGATCTTTGACGTTAATTTTGCTGCAGACCATACGATTATGGAAGAGGGTAGTGAATTATTGGCTAAAATTCGTCACTATCTTTTAGGAGAAAAAGTAGAACATCATTTAGGTGTATTGCCTCAATTTACATCTTGCTGCCCAGCTTGGGTAAGGTATGTAGAACTTAATTATCCTCAGATTATTCCTAATCTTTCTTCTGCTAAATCGCCGATGATGATGGCTGGGAGTTTGGCTAAAACCTACGGTGCTACAGACGTATGGCATGTCAATCCTGAAGATATGTATGTTGTTGGTGTTATGCCATGTACTGCTAAAAAATTTGAAAGTTCAAGAGCTGAGTTTGACAGTGCTGCTGAATATTGGAAAAAACAGGGCAAAACAGCATCTTACCCAGATGTGGACACTACTTTGACGACTCGAGATTTAGCAAGATTATTTAAAAAGCTTAATATTAATTTGAATACAGTATATGATTTTAAAGATTCCGATAATCCTTTAGCTCAATATAGTGGTGCAGGTACAATTTTTGCTAATACTGGAGGCGTAATGGAAGCTGCTCTTCGTACGGCCTATTTTATCATTACAGGTAGTGAATTGCAGACTTTAGAATTGACTCCGGTTCGTGGTTTAAAAGGAATCAAAGAGGCTAGTGTTACGATGAAAGATATTAAAACAGGGAAAGAATTAATCGTAAAGGTTGCAGTAGTATACGGTATTAAGGAAAATGCTGTACCACTAATTGAGCAGGTCATTGCAGGAACTTCTCCTTATCATTTTATTGAGGTTATGAATTGTCCAGGGGGATGTGTGAATGGTGGAGGTCAGCCAATTCATGCTATGGGGACATCTTGGCTTGATAAATGGAAGGTTATGCTACCATGGAATTAGTATATGGAGGTGTAGGCTAAGTGGCAAGTTATGATTATGTGGAAAAAGCAGTAAAAGTATCGCGGCGTGAATTTTTGCAGGTAGTCGGAGTGGCTGGGGCAGTGATGTGGTCTGGTGCTTATATAGCTACTGATTTGATACAAGATCGTTCTAAATATATAAAAATGCGGGCCCAGGGTATTTATAAAGATGATGCTAAAGCCAAAGTGCGGCAGAGCCATAATAATCAGGCTTTAAATGAAATGTATAGCAAATTTGCTCAGAAACCCTTAAGTCCGCTGTCAGAGGAATTATTTCATACCCGTTATACAGATAGAACTAAATTAGGCTAGGAGTAGGGAGGAAGTGACTGTCATATGAGCTATCAAGGTGAGCGTGAGCCAAGGGTATTAAAACATCGTTTATCTTCTCGTTTATTTCATTGGGGATTAGTATTAGGGTTTATACCTGCGGCCATTACTGGATTTATTATTTGGCTGAAGCCAGGCAGTGAAGAGTTTGTTAATATGGCCATGAAGGTGCATATTATTGGGGCCGCTATTTTGACAGTTGCAGTAATTTCCTACAGTAGTGTTTCAATAAATCGGATTGTTGCCTTTATTAGACAAATTTCTGAGTGGGGTTATAATGATTTTAAGTGGATGATGGTAGGTGGCGGTTATGCTCATAAAATGATATTAAAAAAAGAAATTTCAGTACCACCTATGGGAAAATTGAATTCCGGACAAAAGAGTATGGGTATATTAATGTTTCATGGGGGAATATTTTTATTGTTTAGTGGTTGGATTTTATATTCCTTTATTCCCCTCGCTCCTAAAGAACTTATTTATTGGCTTGACTTTGGACATTTATGGATTGGTGTATTTTTAGGATTGTGTACATTAGCACATATTTTCTTAGGGATTTACAATTGGGAAGACTTTAAAGCGATGTTTGGTGATGGTACTATACCGTTATCAGTTGCGCAGCATCATAATCCTTTATGGGTAGAACGTGATATTGAATCAGTACAAAAAGATCATAAGAGCGATTCGGAAGTTATCCCTGTCTAATTTACAAAGTAGTTTGGTTAAGATCAAACTACTTTTTTTAAAATAATGGCGATTTATGGCAGGGGATTGTGGTGTGACCGTGGAATTAGAGAAACTAAGAAATCAAGTACTAATTCTTGGAATTTTGTATAATTGCAAAAAGGGGAAAACGGCCATTCATTTCTCTATATAAGAATAAATATTCAATTAGATGAAGGCTGATAGTGTGAAAAGATCTTTTTTATGGAAAATCCAGCCTTTAGCAGTTGAATTTCAGGGGATATGAATTTGCAAGTATATTTAGGTAAATTATAAGTACAACAAAATAATGGCGATTACATATACGATAATTGTTGCTAATTTATAAAGTAGTTTGGTTGAGATCAGACTATTTTTTAAAAAAAGAGAGGAGGGCAATTGTGGAAAATATTAATTCATTGTGGGATTTATTCCAACAGAAAAATCTAAGCCGGCGTAGTTTTTTGAAAACTTGTGTGACAGTTACTGGGATTTTAGGATTATCACCTATGATGATCCCAGAAGTGGTATCTGCCGCCGAAAAACGAACTTTAGTGCCAGTTATCTGGCTACATGGACATGAGTGTACAGGGTGTGATGAGGCTTTTATTCGTTCTCAGACCCCACTTGCATCAGATGTTCTCTTAAATATGATATCCCTGGAGTATATGGATGTTTTAGCGGCAGCGGCTGGGGAACCTTTGGAGCACCACTTACAAGAGGTTATGAAAAAGTATAATGGTAAGTATCTATTAGCAGTGGAAGGTGCAGTTCCTCTCGGTGACGATGGAATTTCTTGTATGGTAGGCGGGAAACCATTCGTCCAAAATCTAAAAGAAGTGGCCAAAGGAGCTGCGGCTATTATAGAAGTGGGCTCTTGTGCAGCTTGGGGAGGAATTCAGGCAGCGAGGCCTAATCCTACAAAATCTGTGTCAGTGAGTGATGTAATTAGTGGGAAGACTATTATCAAAGTTCCTGGTTGTCCGCCGATTCCTGAAGTGATTACCGGCGTGATTATGCATTATACTTTATTTGGGCAACTTCCCCCTCTGGATAGTAAAGGGCGCCCTAAACAATTTTTTGGCAATCGGATTCATGATACCTGTTATCGTCGGCCATTCTTTGACTCAGGCATGTTTGTAGAGAAATTTGATGATGCCGGTAGTAAGGCTGGCTGGTGTTTATACAAAGTTGGATGTCGAGGACCTGAAGCTTATAATTCTTGCGGCAATATGCGTTGGTGGAATGGCCTTTCTTATCCAATTCAATCGGGTGCGCCTTGTGTGGCCTGTGCATCTAATAATTTTTGGGACAATGACTCCTTCTATGAACGTATGCCGAATATCCCTGTACCCAATGTAATTGCAAATGCTGATAAGGTGGGTATTATTGCAGCAGGGGCTTTAACTGCTGGCGTACTTGCTCATGGAGCGTTTTCCGCTATTCAGCACGCAAGGCACCATGCGAGCAAACCTGGACCGGAAAATGATAAGGAATAGATCATGTGAGGAGGGACCATATGAAACGTGTTGTTGTTGACCCTGTGAACCGTATTGAAGGACATTTGCGGTTAGAAGTTGTCGTTGATGAGGCTACTGGAAAAGTGCAGGATGCACTATCGAGTGGTACGGCATGGCGTGGTATTGAATTAATTCTTAAAGGACGAGATCCTCGGGATGCCTGGGTTTTTGCTCAACGCATTTGTGGTGTATGTACTACTGTTCATGCTCTAGGTTGTCTGCGCGCAGTAGAAGACGCTTTAGGTATTGAAATACCCAAAAATGCTAACTATATTCGTAATATTATTGCTGCTACCCAAATGGTTCATGATCATATCGTACATTTTTATCATTTGCATGCCTTAGACTGGGTGAGTCCAGTGGCCGCTCTTAAAGCTGATCCGGCGGCCACTGCTGCCCTGCAAAATACAGTATTAGACAAATATTCAATGGATTTAAAAGGTCCTGTTGAGTTTGATACTGATGCATATCCTAAAGAATTTCCAAAGGCAACAACTGCTTATTATAAAGGCATTCAAGAAAAAATTAAAAAAATCGTGGATAGTGGTCAGTTAGGTATTTTTTCAGCACAATGGTGGGATCATCCTGATTATAATGTATTGCCACCAGAAGTTCATTTAATGGCTGTATCTCATTATTTAAACATGCTTGATAAACAACGTGAACTTGTTGTTTCTCATGTTGTTTTTGGTGGGAAAAATCCCCATCCCCATTATGTAGTTGGTGGTATGCCTTGTTCAATTTCGATGAATGATATGAATGCACCGATTAATGCTGAGCGTTTAGCGGCTGTGGATGTGTCAATCAATCTGGCTATTACACTTGCAAGCTCCTTTTATGTACCTGATGTACTGGCGATTGGTGAGCTCTATGTTAAGCAAGGTTATGTTGATGGTGGCGGGCTCGCTAAAGAAAGAGTACTTGGTTTTGGCGATTATCCTGAGGACAACTATTCAGGCACTTCTAATGGTGATTTCCATAAAAATTTATTACTTCGTTCAGATGGAGTCGTAGAAAACTTTGCGCAAGGTGTGGATAAAGCAGTATTTTATACTTTTGAAGCCAAAGATTTAACAGACCCGGACGTATTAACCGAAGGGATTGAACATTCATGGTATGGTGATACTGCAAATGGCAAGGACTTGCATCCATGGAGTGGTGTGACTAAACCTGAGTTTACTGGCCCTAAAGAGGGAACCAAGACAGATTGGAAATATCTCGATGAAAAAGGTAAATATTCCTGGATTAAAACTCCAAAATGGAAAGGTAAGATGGCTGAAGTCGGACCTCTTTCTCGTTATATTATTGTTTATACCAAGGTGAAACAAGGAATTATTAAACAGCCTACTTGGGTTGAAAAAATGATGGTTGATCAAGTGGATGCAGTTTCTAAAATATTAAATTTGGCACCGGAAAAGTGGCTCTTATCTACAGTTGGTCGTACAGCAGTACGGGGACTTGAAGCACAAGTTATGGCATATCTCGCCAAATATTATTTCGAGAAATTAGTGAATAATATTAAAGCAGGTGATACAGCCGTTGCCAATATGGAAAAATGGGAACCTAATACTTGGCCTAAAGAAGCTAAAGGTGTAGGGCTCCATGAAGCACCTCGCGGCGGACTCAGCCATTGGGTGGTTATTAAAGATGGTAAAATTGAAAATTATCAGGCTATTGTACCATCAACATGGAATGCCTGTCCCCGGGATAGTAAATCTGGATATGGGCCTTACGAAGCCAGCATGATGGATACTAAGGTGAAAATTGCTGATAAACCCTTAGAAATTTTAAAAGTGATTCATTCATTTGATCCTTGTCTGGCTTGTGCTACTCATTTATATGATGCTTCAGGTCGTCAGTTGGCGGTTGTGCATAGTGATCCTTATTTGAATGTTTAGCAAATGCTAAGGTAGGTAAGGGAGGGAGTATAATGAAGGTTCGTTCAGTCATTGTTTATTCAGTATTTTCCATCTGGACGAGGATTTTTCATTGGATGATGGTAGGTGCGATTGGCGTATTGTTTATTACTGGTCTGTATATTGGTAATCCCTTTTTTATTGGTAGTCAGGGGATAGAGCCAACTTTTGCCATTAGCAATTGGGCATCAATGTCAACGATTCGTTTTATTCACTTTTCAGCTGGGTATATATTAATGGCATCCTTTATTTTTCGGATATATGGTTTTATTACACATAAAGGAGATCGTATGTTGCCCAAGCCTTGGACTAAACTGTTTTGGTCTGGCATGATTGATATGAGCTTGCATTATGGATTTTTGCGTTCCGCTCACAGGCCTTATTTGAGAAATTCTATGGCTCGTGCTGGATATGGCGGAGTTTATGCCATGATCTTTTTGGAAGCATTTACGGGGTTTGCCATGTATGGGCAGATCAATCCTAGTAGTGGATTGGCGAAACTATTTGGACCAATCAATCATTTGCTTGTAAATGAGTACGTGGTCCATTTGATTCATCATTATGTGGCATGGATGATTATGTTATTTGTTATTATCCATGTATATATGGCGACAAGGGCTGATATGAGTGAAAAATATGGTGAAATTTCGGCCATGTTCTCAGGGGTTAAATTTTATGATACAGAACCTGATGATATAGGGGACATTAAATAATGGAGCAAATCACTGTTTTGGGTGTCGGCAATATTTTGATGCAGGATGAGGGTTTCGGTGTGAGAGTTGTGGAAGAGCTTCTCCACAAATATCAATTTCCGGAAAACATTCAAATATTGGATGGTGGCACACTTGGCATGGAGTTATTGAGGTTTTTAATCGGAACAGATAAATTGATATTAGTTGATGCTGTATCTGGAGGCTTGCCTCCAGGAACGCTATATCAGTTTAACCATGATGAAGTTAAAGCGTACTTTAAAGAAAAAGTATCTATGCATGAATTAGGTATTCAAGATGTATTAGCGGTAATGGATGTTTTGGAAAAACCTGTAAATGAAATTAGAATTTTTGGGGTACAGCCATTAACCATTGATATCGGTCTGGAAATGACAGCTATTGTCGCTGAGGCTGTGGAAAGTGTAGTAGAAAAAATACTACTGTTACTTAAAGAATGGCAAGTTGAGGTAGTGGAAAAATGCTGATTACAGAGTTAGAATTATCGCCAAGTGCCAAAGCTGTGTTATTTGAGATCAGTGAAGCGTTACAACGTTTCACTGATAGTGGTCAAGGGTGGACTATATTCTCCAATAAAATGTCACTTACATCTAAGGATCGTCAAGCTATTTATGATTTTTTGGGGCAGGGCAGTATTAAAATAAAGTTAACAGATAGCGATGAACCAGCAGAGTGGATGGAAAGTGGTATTTCTGGGGTGTGGTATGGTGTATTTTATGATCAGACCAATAATCCTATCCTTGAAACCATAGAAATAGGAAGGTTTCCCCAAGTTCCATCGGCACAAATAGAAGATGTAAATGGTAGTATGAAACTGCTTAAGCAACGTCTATTGTAAAATGCGGAATGAAAAGGATGTTTACAGCCTTTTCATTCCGTATTTTTATTATTGTATAATGAGTGATAATTTTTTGCATACTAGAGGTGAAAAGTTAAAGGGAGTGTTAAATATGGTTACAGGGGTTAAATGTACTGCTTCAATTTGTAAACTTTGGGAATCCTGCGAACATTGTGACGCAATACAATTTGAAGTAAATATAGATGGCGGTGGCAAAGCTGCTAATCAAAGCCAACAAACTAACTATAAGACTTTTTATCCAAAATAATATACATAAATATAAAACCCGGATTGCACCGGGTTTTATATTTATGTATATATAGACTACATTATTTTTTATGTCTATAGAGGATATGGTATTATGAATAACGAAGTATTTAATATTACTATTAAAATTATAGTGCGAGAGGATGATAATTTTGGTGCGTGGTGTTAGAGGTGCAATATCAGTTGATAAAAATGAACCTATAGAGATATTAGAGCGTGTGGAAGAACTTCTAGTTGCGATGGTACAAGCAAATAAAATACAGACTGAAGATATAGCGTCAATTACTTTCAGCTCAACTGCTGATCTTAATGCAGCATTTCCTGCATTAGCTGCTAGAAAATTGGGATGGATAGATGTTCCGTTATTTGGAACACTGGAAATTGATTGTCCTACAGGATTACCACGTTGTATCCGTGCGCTTATTTTATTAAATACGGATTTGCCGCAAAATGCGATTAAACATATTTATTTACGAGAGGCCGTCATATTGCGCCCTGATGTTAGAAAATAGTGTTTAATTCTATGAGGTGAGAAAAATGCGGCTAATTTCTATTGTTGTACCTGTTTATAATGAAGAAGATAATATTGAAGTCTTTTATCAAGAGGTTTGTAAATACATGAGTTCGTTAGAATATACATTTGAGCTGATTTTTGTAGATGATGGTTCAAGTGATGCGACTCCTTTCATATTAGAGCGTTTAGCTCAGGCTGATGGACGAGTACGGGGGCTGATTATGGCACGCAATTATGGTCATCAATTAGCTTTAACTTGTGGTCTTGACCATGCGAATGGTGATGCAGTCATTACGATGGATGGAGATATGCAACATCCCCCTGAAATGTTACCCTTATTACTGTCTAAGTGGGAAGATGGTTTTGAAGTTGTGCAAACAATAAGGGTGAGTACGGAGGGAGTTTCTTGGTTTAAAACCGTCACGTCGGGTATGTTCTACAAATTAATAAATTGGATGTCTAAGGTGCGCATCCAAGAAGGTGGTTCTGATTTCCGCTTATTAGACAAGGCAGTAGTACAAAGTTTTCGTCGTTTTAAAGAACGTGCGCGATTTATTCGTGGCATGATTGGTGCTATTGGTTATCGACAATTACTGGTAGAATTTACAGCTCCCAAACGTTATGCTGGCACATCCAAGTTTTCCCTAAAAAGAATGTTGCATTTTGCTCTTGATGGTATTACTGCATATTCACAGTTGCCCTTGCGTTTTGCTTTTTATATAGGTCTATTGTTTGCTTTGATCAGTTTTGGCGTTACCATGCATGTTGTTTATATTAAAATTTTTACCTTGGAGGCAGTGCCGGGTTGGGCTACTATTTCTGCTAGCATTTTACTGCTAGGTGGACTACAATTACTTGGCCTGGGGATTATTGGCGAATATGTAGGACGCATTTTTGAAGAAGTTAAACAACGTCCCTTATATTTACTACGCGAGGAATTGAAAAAGGATCAAGAAAAGTAATTTTAAACAATAATTTATCAAAAAAAGATTTTTTAGCAGGAAATTTCAAATGTAAAGCGAAGTATGTGAAAATGTGCAGTTTTTATAAACGCCTAATCCGCGCACCGGACCGGGGGACCCAAAGTTTTGGGGTGAAACTTGTAAGGCAAATTATTTGCCGAAAAGTAGGGTATCTCAACCCTAACCCGTCAGCTAACCTCGGAGGCTATTGAGAGGGGTATATAGTGTGGGTAAGTTTTTTCGAATTGTGGTGTTCTCGTTACTTCTAGTAAGTGCAGGTATGTTATCCTGTGCGGAGGCCGCTTATCATCAAGGCGACCAAGGGCAAGATATTGCTGCTATTCAAACGCAACTAAATGGGCTGGGGTATAATGTTGGCAGTGCTGATGGTGATTTTGGCCAAGCTACAGCAGCAGCAATTGAAAAATTCCAACGAGACAGAGGTCTTGAAGCTGATGGTGTAATTGGGATGGAGACTTATCGCGCAATTATGGGGAGAGAAATGACGGTTAGCCGTGATGGTTCAAGTACTCTAGTGCGAAGAGTAGTGCAAGCTTCATTGCGTTATCAAGGTGTACCCTATGTGTTTGGTGGTACATCGCCTAATGGTTTTGATTGTTCTGGTTTTACTCGTTATGTATTTGCTCAAGCTGGAGTTTATTTACCAAGAGCTGCTGATGAACAGTATGAAGTTGGACAATATGTGTCTTATAGTCGATTGCAATCCGGTGATTTAGTGTATTTCAGTACATATGAGTCTGGAGCTTCACATGTTGGTATTTACTTAGGAAATGGACAATTTATTAGTGCTACTTCAAGTCGCGGTATAGCAATAGCGCGTATGGACAGTGGTTACTGGGGAGACCGTTACTTAGGAGCACGTCGGGTTTTATAAAAAAACTTGGCTTGCGCCAAACCTTAGTTGCCCTTATTTGGAATCAAGAAAGTGTTATACTTTCTGATTCCGTAAAAATGTTTTAGGGGAGGCGGGCTGAGCCTCCCTAATTTTATTTGATTACCGCAAATAGCTAGGCTTCACCAGAACGCTGATTAGGTGATGAGCCTAGTTTTTATAAAGTCAATTAAAGAAAAATAATATTGAATTTCGCATAACTAACTGGGGAATACTAAATTAATGAGTATTGATTATAAATTAGGCACCAAGAGAGTTGCCTCTATTAAGTTCGGAGGCCTATATGTTTAAATTATATTGGCAAAAATTTATCCTGCCATATTGGCCGTTAGTTCTCATTGCACTGGTGTGTTTTATTATTGCCAGTATCGCTGGGTTATCGGCTCCACTCATTATCAAGTTTTTAATTGATGATGCATTAGTACATGGTGATGTCCAGTACTTACATTTTATTATCGCAGGTATTATCGGTGTATATTTATTGCGGGGCATATTTTCCTACATTCATGGGCAGACAATAGCTAAAGCAGGCAATAAGATGGTGGCTCAAATGCGCGTAACTATGTTTGAACGCTTGCAAAAATTAGACTATGCTTACTTTATTAATACCTCAACCGGAGAAATAATTTCATTATTTACGAATGATTTAGGACTCATTCAGCAGGCTGTATCTGTTGCGGTACCTGATTTGCTCATCGAATCACTTAATTTAATGGCTATTATGCTGATTATGATATATTTTGATTGGGAGTTGGCATTAGTTACTTTTGCTACATTACCATTTATTATATTGGCGATTGGTTTTTTCAATAAAAAAATTGCCAACTTAGGAATGCTGGTAGAAAATACCTTGGCAAAAGTTACAAGTATTTTGCATCAATCATTATTATCAATGATGGTTGTTCAAAGTTATGTGCGGGAAGATTATGAGTGTGAAAAATTCAATATTAAGATGCGACTTGCTGCTGATGATTTTATTAAAGTGCAACGATTTAAGGCACTATTAATAGCTTTAGTCGAATTTTTAGCGTCTATTGGTTTGACTACTATTATCTGGTACGGAGGTAAAGAGGTAATTGATGGTGATTTGACCATCGGAGGTATGTTTGCCTTTTTAATCTATATTATTAATATACCTACACCCATAGGTCGAATTAGCCAAGCTATTTCAAGTATGAAGTTAGGTATCGTTGCTTGGCAACGCATCAACTCTTTACATCAACAACTAAATACTGTTGTTGATGGGCATGATGAACTCGGACAGGTAGCAGGTAAAGTTGAATTTAAGAATGTAAATTTTGAGTATCATAGAGATTTGAGTACTTTGCGGGATATTAACATTGCGGTTCAGCCTAATGATATTGTAGCCATTGTGGGCCCAAGTGGTGCTGGGAAATCATCATTTGCCAATTTATTGCTCAGATTTTACGATCCAGTTGCAGGCACTATATTAATTGATGATATTGATATTAGAACACTGAAAATGAGTGCATTGCGTAAACAAATAGGTTTTATTCAACAACAATCTATTTTATTTAATGTAAGTATTTTAGAAAATATTAGATATGGGCGGCCAACAGCTAGTTTTGTTGAAGTTCAAGAGGTTGCTAAATTGGCAAATGCTCATGATTTTATCATGGAACTTCCTGGTGGTTATGATTATGTAGTGAGTGAACTTGGTAGTAATTTGTCTGGAGGGCAGAGGCAACGCATTGCTATTGCCCGGGCAATTATTATTGACCCGCCAATATTATTATTAGATGAACCTACAGCTGCCCTTGATGCTGAGTCCGAGTTGCAGGTTATGCAGTCGATACGTAAAGTAAGTGCCCATCGTACGACATTTCTTATTACCCACAGATTATCTACGTTAGTAGCATCAGATAGAGTTATTTATTTAGTGAATGGCCGCATTGCAGAAATGGGGACACACGGCAAGTTATTGAAGCAAGGTGGGCTGTATGCTAAAACAGTGTTGAGTGAAGATGTGGGAGAATAAGCTTCGGGTGGTACAAAATTCCACCCGAAGGATGGTATTCTTATTTTTTTAATATTTTAATAAGAATATTATTAAAAAGTGGCTTGGTTATTTTGTTTGTAAAAAGGGAAGTATGAAATATGATATCTGATGTAATGACTAAACTTAAAGAAAAAGGCTACCGTATTACCCCACAGCGACGTGTGATTGTTGAAAAGATAGTACAGACTGCTGGGTTATTAACGGTAGCTGAAATATGGAAATTAGTACGTGATGAGTATAGTGATATAGGCTTGGATACTATTTATAGAAATATTAATATATTGACAGAGATTGGTGTTCTTACATCAATAACCGGCATTGGTAATGACAGTACGCGTTATGAATTAGCCTACGCGAATCATCATCACCATGTTGTTTGTATCAAGTGCGGACAGGCAGTTTGTATTGACTATTGCCCCATTAATCATGAATTTAATACTATGCTGC
>Ga0316613_10000351_pt1 | contig 42298 bp, 47 predicted proteins | sample OWC_soil_day10_C_2_FD_207647 | JGI IMG/M metagenome (GOLD analysis project Ga0316613, IMG submission 207647) | Wetland soil microbial communities from Old Woman Creek delta, Ohio, United States - OWC_soil_day10_CT_b | ecosystem: Environmental > Terrestrial > Soil > Wetlands | place: USA: Ohio...
TAACCGCGCTGCTCCCATTCGGCGCGCCAGTATTTCTCAATCTCGGACGGTTCATATGACTTGGCTAATTCCATGATGTCTGAAGGGCTATGGCGAAACCTGTCATTATACGGGCGAAAGTGGCGCCAAAACAGGCATCCGATGCTCAAATTATGCGCAAAAATCGGCTAAAACCCGTCAAGAGATCAGGGAAATGCGCGTATAATCCGAAAGTTTGTATTAATATGCTTAAACAAGCGCTAGGGGTTCTGGCAGAAGATCGCCGGGCGAGATACACCCTCTGAACCTGATCTGGGTAATGCCAGCGAAGGGAAGCACTGAAGACAGTAGCACTCCGTGTGCCAGCCTCTCGGGCTTCCTTTGCCAGCATGCCGATATTGCAAAACAAAGGAAACACCATGAATGCCAATCCGAAGTTTTTGTCCGCCACCGCAACCGTCGACGAGGCTGCGGTCAAGCCGTTGCCGAATTCGCGCAAGATCTATGTGACGGGCTCGCGCCCGGACATTCGCGTGCCGATGCGTGAAATCACGTTGACCGACACCCCGGTGGCATTCGGCGCCGAAAAAAATCCCCCAATCTATGTCTATGACACTTCCGGCCCGTACACCGATCCGGAAGCGAAGATCGACATCCGCTCCGGCCTGGAACCGATCCGCATGCCGTGGATCCTGGAGCGCGATGACACCGAAGAACTGGCTGGTCCGACCTCGGATTACGGCAAGGAGCGCCTGAACGACCCGGAACTGGCCGAAATGCGCTTCAACCTCAAGCGCAACCCGCGCCGCGCCAAGGCCGGCAAGTGCATCACGCAAATGCACTATGCGAAAAAAGGCATCATCACGCCGGAGATGGAATACGTTGCCATCCGTGAAAACCTGCGCCGCCAGGAATACATCGAAAGCTTGCGCGCCTCCGGCCCGAACGGCGAGAAGATGGTCAAGCTGATGACCCGCCAGCACAAAGGCATGAACTTCGGCGCCAACATCCCGGAAACCATCACTCCGGAATTCGTGCGCAGCGAAATCGCCGCCGGCCGCGCCATCATCCCGGCCAACATCAACCACCCTGAAGTCGAGCCGATGATCCTCGGCCGCAACTTCCTAGTCAAGATCAACGCCAACATCGGCAACTCGGCACTGTCTTCCGGCATCAACGAAGAAGTCGAAAAGATGACCTGGGCCATCCGCTGGGGTGGCGACAACGTGATGGATCTGTCCACCGGCAAGCACATCCACGAAACGCGCGAATGGATCGTGCGCAATGCACCGGTACCGATTGGCACGGTGCCGATTTACCAGGCGCTGGAAAAGGTCAACGGCATCGCCGAAAACCTGACCTGGGAAATTTTCAAGGACACGCTGATCGAGCAGGCGGAACAGGGCGTTGACTACTTCACCATCCACGCCGGCCTGCTGCTGCGCCACGTGCCGATGACGGCCGACCGCATGACCGGCATCGTTTCGCGCGGCGGCTCGATCATGGCGAAATGGTGCCTGTCGCATCACACCGAGAGCTTCCTTTACACCCACTTCCGCGAAATCTGCGAAATCCTGGCAGCGTACGATGTGGCGATTTCGCTCGGCGACGGCCTGCGTCCGGGTTCGATCTATGACGCCAACGACGATGCGCAATTCGGCGAACTCGATACGCTGGGCGAGCTGACCAAGATCGCATGGGAATACGATGTGCAGGTGATGATCGAAGGTCCGGGTCACGTGCCGATGCACATGATCAAGGAAAACATGGATCGCCAGCTGGAGAAGTGCCACGAAGCGCCGTTCTACACCCTTGGACCGCTGGTGACCGACATCGCTCCGGGCTACGACCACATCACGTCCGCCATGGGCGCCGGCATGATCGGCTGGTACGGCACCGCGATGCTGTGCTACGTCACGCCGAAGGAACATCTGGGCCTGCCGAACAAGGATGACGTCAAGGAAGGCATCATCGTCTACAAGCTGGCGGCGCACGCGGCCGATCTGGCGAAAGGCCATCCGGGCGCGCAAATCCGCGACAACGCGATGTCGAAGGCCCGCTTCGAGTTCCGCTGGGAAGACCAGTTCAACATTGGCCTGGACCCGGATCGCGCCAAGTCGTTCCATGACGAAACGCTGCCGAAGGATTCTGCCAAAGTGGCGCACTTCTGCTCAATGTGCGGTCCGAAATTCTGCTCGATGAAGATCACGCAGGAAGTGCGCGAATTCGCCGCCAAGCAAGGCATTTCGGAAATCGAGGCGCTGAAAAAAGGCATGGAGGAGCGTTCGGTCGAGTTCGTCAAGACCGGCTCCGAGATCTATCACAAGCAATAAGCCTATGACGATCGAAATCATGTTGAACGGGGAGGCGAAAAGCCTTCCCGCCGGACACAATGTGCAAAACCTGATCGATACGCTTGGCCTGACAGGTCAGGCGCTAGCGGTCGCGGTCAACCGGCAGGTGGTGCCGCGTGCGTCGTGGCAGCAGCGTGTGCTGCAAGCCAGCGACCGGGTGGAGATTGTAAGGGCGATTGGCGGAGGCTAAAGCCGGTGCGGCAGAGCAATGCTCCTGCCGCCGTTTTTGCTGCCATCGCTCTTGAAAGGGGTACTTATGTCAGTCGATTTCACGTTAAATGCTGAGCCATGCAATATGCCCAAGGGATCCAGGATTACGGATTTGGTCAAGGAGCTTGAACTGGGGGGGCTGCCGTTGACCATCAAAGTCAATGGCAAACGGCTTGTTTTGCGGAAAGATTGGCAGCAAGAGATACAGGCAGGGGATCGCGTTGAAATAGGACAGGCGATTCCGCACTCCTGCGTCACTATCGAAGTGTAAAACTGATTTATTACGTCCAACAAGGAAAAAGAAATGAGCTCGCAAGACCATACTTTGACCATCGCGGGGAAGACCTACCGCTCGCGGCTGCTGGTTGGTAGCGGCAAATACGCCAGCCTGGAACAGACGCGCGATGCAACCGAAGCCAGCGGTTCCGAAATCATCACGGTAGCGATCCGCCGCGTGAATATTGGCCAGGATCCGAAAGCGCCGAATCTGCTCGATTTCGTGCCGCCGACAAAATACACCATCCTGCCGAACACCGCCGGCTGCTTTAACGCCGAGGATGCGGTCTATACGCTGCAAATGGCACGCGAACTGCTCAACGGCCACAAACTGGTGAAACTCGAAGTGCTGGGCGATGAAAAATCGCTGTTCCCGAACATGCCGGAAACGCTGAAAGCGGCCGAGATTCTGGTCAAGGACGGCTTCGATGTGATGGTGTACTGCAGCGACGACCCGATCCAGGCCAAGATGCTGGAAGACATCGGCTGCTGCGCAGTGATGCCGCTGGCCTCACTGATCGGTTCCGGCATGGGCATCCTCAATCCGTGGAACCTGTCACTGATCATCGAAAACGCGAACGTGCCGATCATCGTCGATGCCGGTGTCGGCACCGCGTCCGATGCGGCGGTGGCAATGGAACTCGGCTGCGACGGCGTGCTGATGAATTCCGCCATCGCGCTGGCGAAGGATCCGGTGCGCATGGCGGGCGCGATGAAAAACGCGATCATCGCCGGCCGCGACGCCTACCTGGCCGGCCGCATGCCGCGCAAGTTCTCTGCCTCGCCATCGTCGCCGATGGCCGGCCGTTTCGTTTAAGCAGGCAAAGACGATGCAGCGCCGTAGCGTGCTGGTGTTTGCCGGGCTGGACCCGAGCGGCGGTGCCGGCATTTCGGCCGACATCGAAGCCATCGGCGCGATGGGTGCGCACGCGCTGCCCATCATCACCGCGCTGACGGTGCAGGATAACGACCGCGTGTTCGCGGTCAATCCGGTCGATGCGGCCATCATCCACCATCAAGCGCAGGTGCTGACCGACAAGATCGCGATTTCTGCGGTCAAAATCGGGATTGTCGGCAACCGCGCGAATGCGGAGGCGATTGCCGACGTGATCCGCGCGCTGCGCCAGAAGCAGCCCGATTTTCCGGTGGTGCTCGACACCGTGCTGGCCAGCGGTCACGGCGATGCGCTGTCGGACGACAAGCCCGAAGCCGCATTGCAGGCACTGATTGGCCAGGCAACACTGGTCGCGCCGAACCTGCCGGAAGCGGCGCGGCTATGCCCCGGCATCGACAAGCTGGAGGCGCAGGCGCAGCACCTGCTCGGCCTCGGCGCGCGCCATGTGCTGATCAAGGGCGGGCATGGCACAAGCGCTCATGACGTAGTCAACCGCTGGTTCAGCCAGAACGACGGCCACGCGTGGAGCTGGCAGCGAATACCGGGGGAATTCCACGGCAGCGGCTGCACCCTCGCTGCCGCCATTGCCGGCTTGCTGGCGCAAAACAAGCCGATGCGCGAAACGCTGACGCTGGCGCAGCACTACGCACACCAGGCGCTGGCCTCGGCCTACCAGATTGCCACCGGGCAGAGGATTCCGCACCGCGGCACGCGCTTCCCGGAATAATTCCCCATATAACCCGCCGGCGATGCCGGCAGAAGCAAGGAAACAGGAAATGAAAGGTCTTTACATCGTCACGCCCGACTGGGATGACACCGCGAAACTGGTCGATGTGACCGAGAAGGCGATCAAGGGCGGCGCCGCGATCGTGCAATACCGCCACAAAACCGCGACACCGGAACAGCGGCGCGAGCAGGCGAAGGCATTGCTGGCTGTGTGCAAGCGCCATAACGTGCCGTTCATCATCAACGATTTCGTCGATCTGGCGCTGGAACTGGGCGCGGACGGCATCCATGTCGGCGAAAGCGACGAAGGCGTGGCGGCTGTGCGAGCCAAGGTCGGCCCGGACAAAATCGTCGGCTCGTCGTGCTACGGCGAAATCGAGCGCGTGCGCGCCGCGCAGAAGGCGGGTGCGAGCTACATCGCGCTCGGCGGCTTTTATCCGTCGCGGGTGAAGAAATACCCGGTCACGACCGAACTGGATCTGGTCAAGCAGATGAAGCAGGAGTTCCCCGAGCTGGCGAGCTGCGCGATTGGCGGCATCGACCACGAAAACGCCGTGCCGCTGGTCGAACGCGGCATCGACATGATCGCCGTTGTCAGCGCGGTCTATTTCGCCGACGATCCGGAAGCGGCCGCGCGTGCTTTCGCCGCGATGTATCAGTGACCGAACGGAGGGCGACGCAAACCAGATGGTCGTGTTGCTTACTGCCATAAAAAAGCCGCTTCAGCGTAAGCGGCTTTTTTCTTGAGCCATACGGTTTGCTAGGATATGTCGTGCCCGAAAAATCTATGAGGCACGAGCCCGCCAAATCTTTCCTGCAAATATATTCAGACCTCCAAAACTGGCCCAGCCCCGGAACAACACCATCAACACCACGCCGGCCACTACGACATGAAACGGGGCGATGCACTCCATTGCAACACGAAGGGCATAAGTTCGCTCAAAGAGCGAGAGCATGGCCACTGCCATAAAGGTTTTCAAGACAAGGCTTCCCCAAGTTTTCTTAATAGAAGGGCGGTGCGACAACATGGTTGAGTTCGGATCCTTGTGACTCACCCCATTCGGCCTTGACCATTTTCGTTTTCAGACAAGTTATAGCATGAGATGGTACATTTTCAACAACTTGACCCTTTTTTTCTGGAGGATTAAGCTAGATAGGCTTTTCAAGATCATAACTTTGAGGGAGCAGTCATGAAGAAAATCACATTGATCGCGCTAGTGGCTTTGACGCTGACTGGCATCGTGTCTACGGCGCATGCAGAGCTGCGTTGCACTGGTTGGATGAAGCAACCAGACGGCACATACAAACGCACCTGTGTCGATGATCGGGGTCGTCAATACTGTCAGCAAAACCGGCAGGGAAACATCAGCAGCGCCAAATGCCGCTAGGAATGGCTTGGTAAATCGCGGTGGGGCTTCCTCCTTATCTGGTGGCGTGAAGACGTTGCATGCACGCTTGATTATTATTGCGCAAATGAACGGGCCGGCCGAAATCTTGAGATAATGCCGGGATGAATCACATCCTCAGCAATCTCAATCCCGAGCAACTCGCCGCCGTCACCTTCCCCGCGCAATCCGCCCTCGTTCTCGCCGGTGCCGGTTCCGGCAAAAATCGCCCCCCGACATTAAAAAAATGACGGGGGTGTCCAATGAAAACACCCGTTTAGCCTTAACATCTGAAGCAGTATTCAAAATACTACCCCCTTGTATATTTTGCGGACCAGGCCAGTTATTTTTCGGTGAGGCTAGCTGGCGCGGTACCCTGAACAACACATGCTCGGCAAACTTTCGCCAACCGACGTTCCGCACCGGAACTTCCAGCGACCCGCCTTGCAACTCCAGCGCGAGGGTCAATCCGCTCCTGCGATGGGACGTGTGAGCCGTCAGTGCTCCCCTGCATCCACGTATCGACATTCGTGCCCCCGCCCCCGCAATTTCGAAGATAATCTAGGCTTCGCTTTTCCGGAACACCATACACCGTAGCCCCATGCGCCAATTACTCCAAAAATACCGCCTGCTCGTCTGGATCGGCGCTGCGCTGATAGTTGGTTTTCTGGCGACCAGCATCGTTGCCTATCATGTTTCGATCAAGTCAATCCGCGACAACATTGGCAATCAGGCGCTACCACTAACCGGCGACACGATCTATTCCGAAATCCAGAAAGACATCCTGCGGCCGGTGTTTATTTCCTCGCTGATGGCGCACGATACCTTCGTGCGCGAGTGGATTATCGACGGTGAGAAGAAACCGGAACAACTGGCGCGTTACCTGAAGGAAATCCGGCAAAAATACGGCGTGGTCACCAGCTTTCTCGTGTCGGAAAAAACGCGACGTTACTACCATGCCGATGGTTTGCTGAAAACGGTAAACGAGGGCGAACCGCGCGACGCCTGGTATTTCCGCGTGCGGCAGATGCAGCCAGATTACGAAACCAATGTCGATCCCGACATGGCCAATCGCGACAAGATGACCATCTTCATCAACCATCGTGTCAACGATTTCCACGGCAATTTCATCGCGGCCACGGGCGTCGGCATGACCTTCGATACGATGGTGCATTTGATCGACAGCTATCAGCAGCGCTTCCAGCGCGACATCTACTTCGTCGATCAACAGGGCAACATTATGCTGGCCGGGAAATCGATGCAGGCTGTACGCAGCGCCATCACGACCACCCCTGGCATCCGCGACATCGCTGGTCATATAATGAACCACGACACCCAACCGACCAAGCTGGAATACAGCCAGGATGGTGCCACGGTGCTGTTGAACTCCCGCTTCATCCCAGAACTGAACTGGTATCTGGTCGTCGAACAAAACGTCGAGAATGACATCCGCCCGCTGCGGCAGACATTCATGCTGAACCTGGCGATCAGTGCTGCGATCACGCTGCTGGTACTGGTGATCATCCTGACGGCCGTCAAGCAATTCCAGAACCGCCTGGAAAACATGGCTGCAACCGATGCGATGACCGGACTGCTGAACCGGCAGGCGTTCACCTTCGTTTTCGAGCAGGCCACGCTGGACACGCATCGTTCCGGCGAGACGATGTCGGGCATCATGTTCGACATCGACTATTTCAAGCAGGTGAACGATACTTATGGGCATCTTGCCGGCGACCTGGTACTGCGCGAAATCGCGCAACTTGCGCGCCGCACTTTCCGTGAAAGCGACATCATCAGCCGCTGGGGCGGTGAAGAATTTTTGGTGCTGCTCAAGGGATGCCCGCAAGACCGTGCTTTCGAACTCGCGGAAAAACTGCGCAACGCCATTGCCAGCCACGATTTCGCGCTGGAGAGCATCACGCTTCGCGCCACGATCAGCATTTGCATCACGCAGTATGTACCGGGCGAATCGTTAAGTGACTTCTTTTTGCGTGCTGACGAGGGGCTTTACCAGGCAAAGCATCGCGGCAGAAACCAGACGACCTTAATGCTGCCCCCAAGCGAAACGACCAAATATGAAACGCCGTCGACGCAAGTATGATGGCAAACTACCACAGAAAACCGCATCGCCCCGTTTCTTGAGATAATGCGAGGATGAATCACATCCTCAGCAATCTCAATCCCGAGCAGCTCGCCGCCGTCACCCTTCCCGCGCAATCCGCCCTCGTCCTTGCCGGCGCCGGTTCCGGCAAGACCCGCGTTTTGACCACGCGCATCGCCTGGCTGCTGCAAACCGGGCAAGTGTCGCCGCAAGGCATCCTCGCGGTCACATTCACCAACAAGGCGGCGAAGGAAATGCTGGCGCGGCTCTCGGCCATGCTGCCGATCAACACCCGCGGCATGTGGATTGGCACCTTCCACGGCCTGTGCAACCGGTTACTGCGCACGCACCATCAGGCGGCGGCGCTGCCGCAAACATTCCAGATTCTCGATTCGCAGGATCAGCTGTCGGCCATCAAGCGGCTGCTGAAATCGAACAACATCGACGACGAAAAATATCCGCCGCGAAACCTGATGAATTTCATCAACAACGCCAAGGATTCTGGCCTGCGCGCGGGCGAGATCGACGCCAACGACGATTACAACCGCAAGTTCATCGAACTGTATGATCTGTACGATCAGCAATGCCAGCGCGAAGGCGTGACCGACTTCGCCGAGCTGTTGCTGCGTTCGTACGAACTGCTGTTGCGCAATCAGCCATTGCGCGAGCATTACCAGCAACGGTTCCGCCATATCCTGGTAGATGAGTTCCAGGACACCAACGACCTGCAATACAAATGGCTGAAACTGCTGGCCGGCGGCGGCGCGGCCGTAATGGCAGTGGGCGACGATGATCAGAGCATCTATGCGTTCCGCGGTGCGAACGTCGGCAACATGGCATCGTTCGAGCGCGAATTCCGGGTCGAGAACATCATCCGGCTGGAACAGAATTACCGCTCGCACGGCCACATCCTCGACGCGGCCAACACGCTGATCGCACACAACGCCAAGCGGCTGGGCAAGAACCTGCGCACCGATGCCGGCCACGGCGAACCGCTGCGGGTGCATGAAGCAGTATCCGACATCCGCGAAGCGCACTGGCTGGTCGATGAAACCCGCAACCTGATTACCGAAGGCATGTTGCGCAGCGAAATCGCCGTGCTGTACCGCTCAAATGCGCAATCGCGCGTGATTGAACATGCGCTGTTTTCCGCCGGCATTCCATACCGCGTGTACGGCGGCCTGCGCTTTTTCGAGCGAGCCGAAATCAAACATGCGATCGCCTACCTGCAACTGATGGAAAACCCGCACAACGATTCGGCTTTCCTGCGGGTGGTGAATTTCCCGGCGCGCGGTATCGGCGCGCGCTCGATCGAACAGTTGCAGGATGCAGCCAGGCAGTACGGCATTTCGCTGTATGCTGCGGTGCCGTATGTGGCAGGCAAGGCCGGCACGATGCTGGGCGCATTCCTGAAACTGATTGAAGGCGCACGTTTCGAAACGATGCAACTGCCGCTGCCGGAACTGGTGCAGGTGGTACTGGAGCGCAGCACGCTGTTGACGCACTACCAGACCGAGAAGGAAGGCGCGGACCGAATCGAGAACTTGGAACAGCTGGTGAGCGCCGCCACGCTGTTCGTGACCGAGGAAGGCTTCGGCCAGGATGCGCCGGCGCAAACCGGCCCGAAAGCGCCAATGGCGGGCGCAGACATCATCGTCAACGGCGACGGCACCGAATTGCTCGATGCCGATGCACCATTGTCGATGGTGATGTCACCGCTGTCTGCCTTCCTGTCGCATGCCTCGCTCGAAGCCGGCGAGAATCAGGCGCAGGCCGGGCAGGATGCGCTGCAACTGATGACCGTGCATTCGGCCAAGGGGCTGGAGTTCGATGCGGTGTTCATCACCGGACTGGAAGAAGGCCTGTTCCCACACCAGAACAGCGAAATGGATGAAGGCGGGCTGGAAGAAGAGCGGCGGCTGATGTATGTTGCCATCACGCGCGCCAAGCGCCGGCTGTATCTAAGCTTTGCGCAGACGCGGATGCTGCACGGCCAGACCCGCTACAACGTGCGCTCGCGCTTTTTCGACGAGCTGCCGGAAGAAACGCTGAAGTGGCTGACGCCGAATGTCCGGCATGACTGGCTTGGCCACAAGCATGTGGTCGCCGATTTCGCGCCTTCGCGTGCACGGTCGCTCGCCAGCAAGGTCAGTGAACAATCGACCGGCTGGCGCATCGGCGAAACGGTGTATCACAAGAAATTCGGCGAAGGCGTGATCGTCAACATCGAAGGCAGCGGCACGAATGCGCGCGCCAACATCAATTTCGGCAAGGCGGGAATGAAACTGCTCGATTTGGGGGTGGCGAAGCTGGAACGCACACCGATTGAGTAACTAAAAAACGCCCGGAGGCAAAGCCTGCGGGCGTTTTTCCTTGACGGCGTAACGCTCAGGCGTAAGCCGCCAGCGCGCCTTTCATCTTCTTCAGCGCCGCCGCTTCAATCTGGCGGATGCGCTCGGCCGAAACGCCGAATTCGTCCGCCAATTCATGCAGCGTGGCGCCGCTGCCATCGTCGTTTGCCAGCCAGCGCGCTTCGACGATACGACGCGAACGGTCGTCCAGCTTCGCCAGCGCCGCTTCCAGCCCTTCGGTTTGCAGCCGGTCTTGCTGCCGAGCCGCCAGCACCTGTGTCGGCTCCGATGTATCGGACGACAAGTAGGCAATCGGCGCAAAATGGTCATCTTCGTCATCGGCCGGCGCTTCGAGCGCAATGTCGCGCCCCGACAGGCGCGTTTCCATCTCGATTACTTCCTCGCGCTTGACGTTCAGTTTTTGCGCCAGATCGTCGATCTGCGCCTGCGACATCGTTTCCGCGTCGCCCTTGTGGCTGCGCAGGTTGAAGAACAGCTTGCGGTGCGCCTTGGTGGTGGCGATCTTCACCAGCCGCCAGTTTTTCAGGATGTATTCGTGAATTTCCGCCTTGATCCAGTGCACCGCGTACGACACCAGACGCACGCCCTGCGCCGGGTCGAAGCGCTTGACCGCCTTCATCAGGCCGATGTTGCCTTCCTGGATCAGGTCGGCATGCGGCAGGCCATAGCCGAGGTAGCCGCGCGCGATCGATACCACCAGCCGCAGATGCGACAGGATCAACTGCTGCGCGGCGGCGAGGTCGTTCTGCTCGCGCAAACGGCGAGCCAGCGAATTTTCTTCTTCCTGGGTCAGCAACGGCAGACGGTTGACGGCCGAGATATAGGCGTCGATATTGCCGAGCTGGCCGGAAAAGCCGAGAGCCAAAGCATGATTGCTCGCCGGCATCAATGCAGATTGTGCGGACGCTGCGTTCATTCCTTTTTCCCTTTCTGTTGCAGGCAAAATTGATTTAACAGGCATATTTTAGCACTCCATCAGCAAGAGTGCTAACACCCCCTCGATATCAATACAACAATTGCAAAACGCTGCGCTTTGCAGCAAACTGAGCGCCGCCCGTTGCGTTCAATCAAGGAGTACGCTGCAATGAACATGCCAATCGAATTACCAGAAGAGGATCACGAATTTCGCACCCCGGAAGAAGAGGCAGAAGGCAGGCGCAGCACCTGGGTCAGCGTCTGGGTCAACGTGGTATTGACGCTGGGACAAGTAATTGCCGGCATCTTTGCGCAATCACAAGGCCTGATCGCCGACGGCATCCACTCGCTTTCCGACTTGCTAGCCGATTTCATCGTGCTGGTCGCCGGCCATCACAGCAAGAAAGCGGCCGACGACGACCACCAATACGGCCATCACCGCTACGAAAACGCCGCCTCGCTGGTGCTGGGGGTACTGCTGCTGGCGGTCGCAGTCGGCATGATCTGGTCTGCGGTCAAGAAACTGGAAGACCCGGACGAAATCGCCACCGTCCACCAGGCCGCGCTGTGGGTGGCGGCAGTGGCGCTGGTGGCGAAGGAACTGCTGTTCCGCTACATGCTGGCGGTGGCGAAACGCATCCGCTCGACCATGCTGGTGGCAAACGCATGGCACGCGCGTTCGGACGCGTTATCTTCGCTGGTGGTGGCGGTCGGCATCATCGGCAACATGATGGGCTACCCGCTGCTGGATCCGATTGCGGCGCTGATAGTCGGCCTGATGGTCGGCAAGATGGGCTGGGAATTCAGCTGGGATGCGCTGCACGATTTGATGGATCGCGCGGTATCGGAGGAAGAAACGGAGGCGATCCGCGCCACGCTGCTGGCCACGCCCGGCATTCTCGGGCTGCATGACCTGCGTACCCGTCGGGTAGGCGATCTGGCGCTGGTGGACGTGCATCTTGAGGTCGATGCGACGATGACCGTGGTTGATGCGCATGACATCGCCGTTGCTGCGCGCCGCCGCGTGCTGCAAAAGCACGCCGTGCTGAACGTGATGACGCATCTGGACCCGCACGGGCACAAGGATGTCGATCACGATGACATCGAAAGCGCGGCCAACGCCAGAAATACTATGGCGGGCATTTAAAACCACGATGGAAACTCAGGCATAACGGCATATTCCAGCGCGAGACAACACGCACACACAAAAGAAAAACGGCGGAGTTGCTGCTTCCGCCGTTTCTGGTGGTGTCATGCCACCCTTCGTTGTTCCTGTGGAACCTTTGGAAGGAACCCTGAAGTTCCTGAAGCTGCTTACTGCCAGCGCATTGAGTACAAAAGCTATACCGCCTTTCCTTCAATTACGTTGATGATGAACCCCCTTTCGGAAGTGGATCACGACTTCAATGTAAGGCATGTGGCAGCAAAGAACAAGGGGAATATGCATCCATTCGCATAAATGTTGCGAATGCGCACACAGCTGTGCGCGAACGGAACCAATGCAAGAATTTCCGGTCGTCTTAAATGGGTTCTGTGCGCACCAGCAGCCATTCGCGCGCAGCGCCATCCACCAGCGGCAGCAGCCGTTCGCGCACGATCGCATGGTAGCCATTCAGCCAGCCGATTTCGTCCGGCCGCAGCAGCGCTGCATCGACGCAACGGGTATCGATCGGGCACAGCGTCAACGTTTCAAAATGCAGGAATTCACCAAACGCTGTCGTTTCCGCCGGACGGTTGACCACCAGATTCTCGATCCGGATGCCCCATTTTCCTTCGCGGTACAGGCTCGGCTCGACCGAGGTGATCATGCCGGATTCCATCGCGGTCTGCGGTTCAGCCGCCGCATAGTATGAAATCGACTGCGGCCCTTCGTGCACGCCGAGGAAATAGCCGACACCGTGGCCAGTACCATGACCGTAATCCAGCCCTTCGACCCATAGCGGCGTACGCGCTATCGCATCCAGCATCGCTGCGCGGATGCCGCGCGGAAAGCGCGCCGACGACAGCGCGATCAAGCCTTTGAGCACCAGCGTGAAATCGCGCCGCTGTTCCGCCGTCGGCTCGCCCACCGGCACCACGCGCGTGATGTCGGTCGTGCCGCCGTAATACTGCCCGCCGGAATCGATCAGCAGCAAGCCCTGCCCGGCAATCGTTGCGTGTACCGCTTTGGTCGCACGGTAATGCGGCATCGCGCCATTGGCATTGAAGCCGGCAATCGTGTCGAAACTGGGGCAGACGAACCCATGCCGCCGCGCACGTGCGGCAGTTATCCTTTCTTCCACCGTCAGTTCGGTCACCCTCTGCGCCGGGTCAGCCAGTGCGTGCTCCAGCCAGGCGAAAAATTCGCACAGCGCGGCGCCATCCTCGGCCATCGCCGCGCGGATATGCGCCACGTCCGATTCGCTCTTCTTGGCTTTCGCCAGAATGGTCGGATTGGCCGCCTCGACCACGCGCACGCCATCGTGCTTCGCCTGCCACAGCGCCAGCGTAATCCGGCGCGGATCGGCCAGCAGCACAGCTTCCGGCTGCAGCGCCGCCAACGCCTGCGCCGCCTGCCCGTATGGCGCCAGATCGACCCCGTCGGCCGCCAGCGCCTCGCGCAATGACGTCGGCACCTTGCCTTCGGCCACGAACAGCGTTGAGCGCCGCGGCCCGATGAGCGCATGCGCGATGAAAAACGGGTTGAAATTCACGTCGGAACCGCGCAGGTTGAACAGGTAAGCGATGTCATCCAGCGTTGACAGCAAGTGCCAGTCCGCGCCATCGGCGCGCATTGCGTCGCGCAATGCCGCCAACTTGTCGCGGCGCGACAAGCCTGCATACGGCGCGGCGTGTTCATACACCGGCGCAGTCGGCAGCGGCGGCCGGTCATGCCACACCTCAAGCAGTAAATCGGTATTGGTGTTGAGCAGGATGCCCAGCCCGGTCAGGCGTTGCGTCATCAGTCGCGCGGCGAACAGCGACAGCACCGCGCCATCGATCCCGACCGTCTGGCGCGAACGAAGATTGTCAGCCAGCCATTCGACATGCGGCAGCGCCACGCCCGCCGGCATCCGCATCACGGCGATGCCACTGCCTTCGAGTTCGGTTTCCGCTTGCTTCCAGTAGCGGCTATCAGTCCACAGCCCGGCCCAGTCGGCCGTCACCACCAGCGTGCCGGCCGAGCCAGTGAACCCGGACAGCCATTGCCGCCCCTGCCAGTGCTCCGGCAAGTATTCAGACAGATGCGGATCGGCTGATGGCACGATCCAGGCGTCGATGCCGTGGCGCTGCATCGCGAGGCGCAGTTGCGCCAAACGGGCGGGAATCATTTTTGAATCAGACATTACATTCTCGTTGCAACCAGATGCTGCCATGATACCGGATGCGACCAAGCAACCGCTTGAACAGCGTTACTGGAAAAAGCCTTAACAATACATCCACTGCTGCAAACCATCGACCCACTTGTCCGCCTCCAGCCCGGTCTGCTGCCTGATCGCCTGCGCACGTTCGCGCAGCACGGCAAAATCCATCGACGGCGAATCCTTGAACGCCAGCGCGACCAGATTTTCTTCATCCACCAGCGGCAACCACACCACCGCATCGAACGCTTCGGTCAGCGCGGCAATGTTTTCCAGGTGGATGTCTTCATCGCCGTACAGGTTCACTGTCAACATCCCGCGCGGCGTCAGGCAACGAGCGCATGCCTGATAAAACTCTGGCGATGAAAACACCGGCCCTTCGGCCTTGTCATCGTACAGGTCGACCTGCAGCACATCCGCGCTGCCGTGGTTGGCAGCATCCCCCAGCCACGCGAGCGCATCCTGCGCCAGCACCTCAAAGCGCGCATCGTCCGGCGGCAATGCGAATTGTTCGCGGCAGATGGCGATCACCGCCGGATTGAGCTCGACCACAGTCAGCCTAGATTCGGGCAAGTGGCGATGGCAGCACTTCGCCAGCGCGCCGCTGCCCAGCCCGAGCTGGACGATGTGCCACGGCTGCGGGTTGAACAGCAGCCACGCCATCATCTGCCGCACGTATTCGAGTTCGACCGCATCCGGATCGTCGATCCGCATCGCGCCCTGGATCCAGCTGGTGCCGAAATGCAGGTATCGCACGCCGTTTTCTTCGGATAGCGTGATCGGCGGCAACGGGTTTACAGGTTCAGACATTGTTGGCTTTCAAAATAGCGTTTCTGCCCGGTAACCGGGTCGGTGAATTCGACCGACTTCGCCAACAGCTGCAGCGGCCGGCTGTAATCGGGCGCCACGCCTTGCGGCAAATCCGGCTGCAATACCGGGTATATCAGGTCGTTGATGATTGGCATGCCGAGCGCCGCCATCTGCGCCCGCAGCTGGTGCTTTTGCCCTGTGGCTGGCCGTAGCGCATAGCGCGCCAGCCCGCCGCAGGTTTCCAGCAGCGCGATGTCGGTTTCGGCATTCGGCTCACCCGCCACTTCGTGCATCTGCATGAAGGCCGCGCTTTCCTGCAGCCGGCTGCGGTACACCAGTGGCAAGCTCAAATTTTCGTTCATCGGCGCAATCGCCTCGTAATATTTCGCCACGTCGCGCTGGCGGAACAGCGTCTGGTACGCATTGCGCGTCGCCGGCTGAATGGTGAACAGCACCAGCCCGGCGGTTTCGCGGTCGATGCGGTGCATCGGCGTCAGCGTATCGAGGCCAAGCTTGCGTTTCAACCGCACCAGCAGTGTTTCCTGCAGATAGCGGCCGGATGGCGTCACCGGCAGGAAATGTGGCTTGTCCGCCACCACCAGATAGTCATCTTGAAACAGCACCGTTTCCTCGAACGGAATCGGCGATTCAGGTGGCAGGCGGCGGTAATAGAACAGCCGGTTGTTCGGCTGGTACGGCGCATCCGGCGCCAGCGGCGCGCCCAAGGCGTCGCGCACCTCGCCCTGTTGCATCCGCTCAACCCAGTCGTCGCGTGAAAATCGGGGAAAACGCTCGGCCAGGAAATCCAGCATCGTCGGCCAGCCGCCGGGCGGCAACGCAACCGCGCTCGGACTGACGCCGTCGATCATCGGCAGCGGCGGGCGATTGGCGGCGCGGCGCTGGCTGCCGGAACTGCGTTTTCTGGCGGAGGCTTGCATGATGGCCAATATTGTCGCAGAAAGCCGTCCTTATGTATGCCCGCCTGATGCCATCGCAATGCCAATCACTAAAATGACAGGGGTATATAGCCAAAAAGCGATTCCAGGCCTCATATTCTAAGGCTCTTTCAAAATACTGGATGGAGTATATTTTTTGACCTTACTGAATCAAAACCTATTTTCGTTTAATTATTTTGGCAGCCAGAGCGGCAACGCCCACCTTGCACCAGACAGCTGCGCCGGTTGGGATTTGTCGTCCGATTTCCCTATAATGCAGACACACGACTGAAAGGCAGCGATGAACCAAGCATCCCCGAGCAAACCGCAAAAACTGATCGTCGCCATCACCGGCGCGTCTGGCGCGCAGTACGGCATGCGCCTGCTGCAGGCATTGCGCGAGCTGCCGCAAGTGGAAACGCATCTGCTGGTGTCTGGTGCGGGTGAACTGAACCTGAAACATGAACTCGGCCTGTCGCGCGCAGATGCCGCCGCGCTGGCAGACGTCACGCACGACGTGGCCGACGTCGGCGCGCCGCCAGCCAGCGGTTCGTTCGGCGCTACCGCAATGATCGTTGCACCGTGTTCGATGCGCACGCTGGCGGCTATCGCGCACGGACTGGCCGACAACCTGATCACCAGAGCCGCCGACGTAATGCTGAAAGAGCGGCGCCGACTGGTGCTGATGACGCGCGAAACGCCGCTAAGCCTGATCCATCTGCGCAACATGGTCGCCGTGACCGAAGCTGGCGGCATCATTTTCCCGCCGCTGCCCGCGCTGTACCAGAAACCGGACACAATAGACGAAATGGTGACGTACACCATAGGCCATGCACTGACGCTGCTGGCATTGCCGAATGCGCTCACGCCGGACTGGAACGGGATGCCGGAATGAACTGCCAACACATGCATTGACGCACATCAAACTGTCGCCAAACCTTCGCCTGCATTATCGGCAGCTCAAATCCAACTGCACTTTTGACAACAATGCCTGTCTAATCATTAGACAAATCAGGCAAGTGCTATCGGCAGCAATGAACCGCATCTAACGGCATTGAAGGGAGGGAAAGGCGATGAACCAGCAGCAATTCGGCAGCAACCTGCGGGCAATACCCATTCCGCATTCGCGCCGCCAGGATATTGAAACCGCGAAAATAGTCAGCCAAGGCATCCGGTACCAGCAAAAACTTGGCACCGATTTCGCTGCCTCCTACATGAGAACGCGCGGCGTGAAAATGGATGTTGCACTGCGCGTTCTGTCCCGGCCGCATCAGCGCCGGCAATAGGCAACCACGCAAACGGCATAAAAAAAGCCCGACCGCTAGGTCGGGCTTTACATATCTGGTGCCGGCTGCAGGACTTGAACACCTCAATACAAGTAGCGCCAATACAGACTTTCAAATTTTTTCAATATTTTTCTACCGTGATTTCTACCGGTAAACTGGAGCTTTGCCATTCAGTATTACTGGATTAATGACATTTATACAAATGTGACGCATTGTCCGTGGACGCAATGTCCACGATAGCTTCGAATACATGCTATGTCGAAGCTACTCAACCTCCTTGGAAACGCGATAAGAAGCCAGCGCGAGCATTTGGGGTTATCCCAAGAAAATCTTGCTGAACGCTGTGGTTTTGACCGCACCTATATAAGCATGCTGGAACGTGGAAAGCGGAATCCCTCACTGCTAAACCTCTTAAAGCTTGCCAAGGGCCTTGAGACTTCGGTGTCTAAACTAACCGAGGTTCTCAATGGCTCTTCAACCGATTGACAGCATTCATGCCTTACAAATTCAAGCCGGCGTACTTGGTCGAAAAACTGGACATGTTTTTGAATACAATATTGCGCAGCGCATAAACTCGTTTCAATACCCATTTAACGCTGAAGTAATTGATGCAAGACATGTTTTTTTAGGTGAACCGGCAAAACTGCTTTTATCATATATTGCTGCCAAAGAATGTATCCACCAGATTACTCGCGCTGAAGCCATTTCAACTGGGGCACTCGCGACTTCAGAAGATGGAAAGAAATGGTTATCTATTAATGGTGTCACCGTATCGCGATGTAAAAGTGATTTGGTTATTGAATTATCGACTAACGATGGGAGAAATTTAACCATTGGAGTTTCGACTAAACAATGCAACAACAAAACTCCCACAAATGCTCAGCTGTTTTTCACAACTGCGCGAGGTTTTTCGACATTACTTCGTAATAATGGAATTGACGTATCCGATGTGGCTATTGATGCACTACGACAGTTTTGTGGAGATGAGGGATTTCGACCGGAAGACAGGCACACAAGTACAAAACGCCTTACAGACCCTCGCCGTTATTTTTGGGAAGAAATACATCCCGATGGACGCAGCGAGTGGGAACAAATTCTAAAATCTCAACAAGATAAGATTACCCGCCTTTTACTGCAAAAGGCTTACATGAATGATCCTTTTGTTCCTGAATATGTTCTTCATAAAACAAAAAAAGCATCCTCATGGGCCAACACTGAAGTCGCAATTTTTACAGTAAATGAACTTGTGACCCTTAGTAATAACTATCAAGGTTTCGCAACAAATCCGTATCGAGTGACAAAGGGCACTTATAAAGACCCAGCAGGCATAAAACATCTTGCCCCGCGTTTCGGCATAGTTCAAATGCAGCGCGGTGGTCAGAAGCAACACCCAGAGCAATTGCAATTTAATTTACAAGCTGGGTATTTTTACAAAATCTAATCCGAGCAGATGTTTTGTATGTTCTGCTAGATAGTAGGCCAAAAGAGGGGGAACAGCATTACCAATACCAGTACGAATTGCGCCAAGCGTCCCTTCAAACCGATAAGAATCGGGGAATGATTGTATCCGCATAGCCTCACGAATTGTCAAGGACCGTGTTGCCACAGGGTGAACATTTCGGCAGCCAGAAATCATACCGAAAGTGGTTTGTACCGTTGATGCCGGCTCAAGCCACACCTGTCGCTTGTACGTCGTGTTGTACCCTGATTTTGGGCGCTTATCAGGGTCTAAATTGTCATGTGCGCTATGCCCTTCAGGCACATCCCACAACCAATCCAATACATGTGCCGGGTGCTTCACCGCCTCATGCAACGCATCACCTGACCTATCCCCTGACTCCAAGTATTCAAGGTCAGAACATGCATCAGCAAATGTTCTACACGGCAATACCGTTGAAAAAATGTCTGATACCTCACCATGCGTTACGTCTGGTATAGAAGGTATCGCTCCAATATCGCTCCTTACAGCAATGAATACCACCCTTTCTCGATGCTGTGGAACCCCATAATTCTTCGCATTGACTTCAAAGAAATTTATCTTGTAGCCGTGATTTTTAAATTCCTTACATATTTCTTCCTTAATGAACTCCCCTTTCGAGTTTTTCATTGAGGTAAGCAATCTTACATTTTCAAGCACAGCGATTTTTGGCTTGTAAACTTTTACAAATCTCAAATAGTGCTTAAATAAGGTATTGCGGGGGTCATTCACATCTCGCTTACCAGACAAACTAAAACCTTGACAAGGCGGCCCCCCAATAATTACGTCAATATCCCCTATTTTCTCTTGAAACGATTTTAGAGCATCGTCATCAATTTTTGTAATATCACCACCCAACTCTAGCGAATCTGGAAAATTTTTCTTATAAATGCTTCGCAAATTTTTATCTAACTCAACAAACCCTTTAACTTTGAAGCCTGCAGCAGAAAATCCAAGGCTAAACCCACCACATCCAGAAAATAGACTAAGTGCAGTAAGTGCCCCATCCTTTGGATGGGCGTGCATTATGCCAAGTACATCTAGACATTTACAGTACGCACTATTTTCGGAAGTGCGAATCGCACGCTCTATCCTATTTGAAAGTTTCGCAGGAGCAACGAATTTATGTTCAACATAACGCTTTTGGCGCGAGACTAAAGAGTCAACTTTATCTTTGTCAGCTAGTGCGCTGGCCAGTTTCTTAAGAGTTTCTTGGGGAAGTTCAAGCTTTTCAAGTTCAAATGCAGAAATTGCATGCTGAGAAACACCGGACAATTCTGCCAGTCTAGCTTGAGAGAGGCCAATTTTCTGCCTGATTTGTCTAAGTGTTGAGCCAGTAATATTCATGGTTGGCCATTTTCAATACAAAGTTAATTAACGTCGCATCATTTCCACTGGATATACTGATGAATCGCATATATTACGTGAGGATTTTCTATATCAGAGCATGAAATTAACACTTACACAATACATGAACTGGAACGACCTGTAATAAAAAAAGCCCGTAAGTCCTTGAGAAATCAGACTAAACGGGCTTATTCGGAACCGCTTTGGTTGTGTTGTTGGTGCCGGCTGCAGGACTCGAACCCGCCACCCCCTGATTACAAATCAGGTGCTCTACCTGATGAGCTAAGCCGGCACGCGAAGCTGCGTATTTTACCTCATTTAATTCTTGTCAGGGATGGCCGGCCATTGCTTCTTGGCGGTTCTGTCGGCTCTGGGGCATCATCCGGCCCAGACGCAGCCTCCGCACCTTCGCCATCTGCCGACGAAACCGGCCGCAGCACCGGCGGCGGACTAGCCTCGGCGCGGCGCGCATCGGGCGATGGCGGCTCGAACGCCATGCCTTCGCCGCTTTCGCTGGCGTAGATCGCCACCACGTTTTCCACCGGGATGTAGATCTCGCGCGAAACGCCGCCGAAGCGCGCCTTGAAGCTGATGGCATCGTTTCCCATCATCAGCCCGCTGGTAGCGCCGTGGCTGATGTTGAGCACGATCTGGCCATTGCTGACAAACTGCGGCGGCACGCGCGTGTATTCGTCCACCATCACGGAGATGTAGGGCGTGAATCCGCTGTCGTTGCACCATTCGAAAATGGCGCGCAGCAGATAGGGTCTGGTAGACAGTTCTGGCATGGCCTGTGCGCGTCAGCGGCGCATGATTTTTTCCGGCGGCGTCAGCGCTTCGATGTAGGCCGGACGCGAGAAAATGCGCTCGGCGTATTTCATCAGCGGCGCAGCGGTTTTCGACAGCTCGATGCCGTAATAATCCAGACGCCACAGCAATGGAGCGAGCGCCACGTCGAGCATAGAGAACTCATCGCCCAGCATGTATTTGTTCTTGAGGAACAGCGGCACGATCTGCGTCAGGCGATCGCGGATTTCGTTGCGCGCCTTTTCCATTGCCTTTTCGCTCGCCTTGCCCTTTTCGTTTTCGAGCACATGCACATGCACGAACAACTCGCGCTCGAAATTGAACAGCATCAGCCGCGCGCGCGCGCGCATCAGCGGATCGGCCGGCATCAGCTGCGGGTGCGGGAAACGCTCGTCGATATATTCGTTGATGATGTTGGATTCGTACAGAACCAGGTCACGCTCGACCAGAATTGGCACCTGCCCGTACGGATTCATGATCGAAATATCTTCCGGCTTGTTGAACAGATCAACATCACGGATTTCGAAATCCATGCCCTTCTCGAACAGCACGAGACGGCAACGTTGCGAGAATGGACAGGTAGTGCCTGAATACAGAACCATCATGGTTGTCGTTCCTTAGAGAGAATGGGACCAGCTGCGGCTCGCCCCGATCGCCCGCCCGGTTACTCCGGACGCAAGTTTTGCAACCTTTCATTATATCGGATAGTTGCACCAATTAGAAGTGGCTACCACACAACACCACCGCAACCTACACCGCCCGAGATTGCTATAGTGCAAGCCACCCCGGCTGACAATGCCGTAACCTGCGGCAAACGGCATCGCCCCAATTACCCGCAAGCTCAACACAACGGAGGCAACACATGTCCATGATGAAGGAGTTCAGGGAATTTGCGGTCAAGGGAAGCGTCATCGACTTGGCCGTCGGCGTCATCATCGGCGGCGCGTTCGGCAAGATTGTCGATTCGCTGGTCAAGGACGTGATCATGCCGGTGGTCGGCAAGTTTCTGGGGGGACTCGACTTCTCGAACTACTATATTCCGCTCAACAATCAGGGCACGCATCTGCCGCTGGCCGAAGCGCAGAAAGCGGGAGCCGTACTGGCCTACGGCAGCTTCATCACCATCGTGCTCAACTTCGCCATTCTGGCGTTCATCATTTTCCAGATGGTGCGGCTAATCAACAAGGCGCGGCGCACCGAGCCTGCGCCGGAACCAGCTCCCGCCGTCACACCAGAGGATATTCTGCTGCTACGCGAGATCCGCGATTCGCTCAAAAAATAGGCGCTTACGCCGGATTGTCGATATCGATGAAGTGGTGCCGGATGCCGAATTCGGCCGCAATCCGTTCGCCTAGCGACTGCACGCCGAGGCGTTCGGTCGCATGATGACCGCAGGCAAGATAAGCGATGCCGGCCTCGCGCGCGACATGCGCGGTTTGCTCCGAAATTTCGCCGCTGAGGAAAACGTCCGCCCCGGCCGCCGCCGCATCGGCCAGCAAGCCCTGCGCCGCGCCGCTGCACCAGCCAACCCGACGCAATAGCTGCGCCGGGTCCCCCACCAGCAGCGGCTTGCGCCCCAGTCGCCTTTCCACTAGCGTCGCCAGTTCGCCAACATTGCGCGCCAGCGAAACCGGAACCGCGCCGAGCCATCCCAGCTCGTTTTCACCAAACCGCCCGTCAGGCAGCACCCCCAGCAGGCGTGCCAACTGCGCGTTGTTGCCCAGTTCCGGGTGATGATCGAGCGGCAGATGGTAAACGAACAGGCTGATGTCGTTTTGCAGCAACAGCTTCAGCCGGTGGTGCTTGATGCCGACCACGCACGGGTTTTCGTCGCGCCAGAAATAGCCATGATGCACCAAGAGCGCATCGGCCCGCTGCTCGATGGCGGCTTCAATCAGCGCCCGACTGGCGGTCACGCCGCTGACAATCGAACGGATTTGCGGTTTCCCTTCCACCTGCAGCCCATTTGGGCAATAATCCCGGAAACGGGCAATTTCCAGCAGCTGCGCTAGATATTGTGCAAGTTCGTCCCTATCTACTGTTTCTCGGTCCATTTTCAGGTTTTCACTCATGATGCGACGACTCTGGTTATTGTTTGCACAAACCATTACGGTTGGCCTGGCGATCTGGTTCATTGTAATCTCGCTCAAACCCGAATGGGTAGGCGGCGCAACCGGTTCGCGCAAAACATCCTTTGTGACCTCGAATGCCACTGTGCAGGAAGCCGCGCCGAGCGAAGTGCCCGCCGCTGGTTCCTACCGCGAAGCGGCCAGGAAGGCGATGCCATCGGTGGTCAACATCTACACAGCCAAAGAGGTACGGCAGCAGAATCCGCTGCTGGATGACCCGTTTTTCCGCAAATTCTTCGGCGACCGCCTGGGCGGCACGCAAAAGCAGTCCAGCCTCGGCTCGGGCGTGATTGTCAGCCCGGAAGGCTATATCCTGACCAACAACCACGTGGTGGCCAGCGCCGATGAAATCGAAGTCGCGCTGGTCGATGGCCGCAAGGCGCGGGCCAAGCTGGTCGGCACCGACCCGGAAACCGATCTGGCAGTGATCAAGATCGACCTAAAAAACCTGCCGGCGATCACGCTCGGCCGGGTCGAACAGGCAAGAGTGGGCGATGTCGTGCTGGCGATCGGCAATCCGTTCGGCGTCGGCCAGACGGTGACCATGGGCATCATCTCGGCGCTGGGCCGCACCCATCTCGGCATCAACACCTTTGAAAACTTCATCCAGACCGATGCCGCCATCAACCCGGGCAACTCCGGCGGCGCGCTAATCGACACCGCCGGCAACCTGCTCGGCATCAATTCCGCCATCTATTCGCGCAGCGGCGGCTCGCTCGGCATCGGCTTCGCTATTCCGGTTTCAACCGTGAAAACGGTGATGGAAGCCATCATATCCAACGGCCACGTGGTGCGTGGCTGGATTGGCATCGAACCCCAAGACATCACACCAGAACTGGCAGACTCTTTCAACCTGAAGCAAAAGGAAGGCGTGATCATCGCCGGTGTGCTGAAAAATGGCCCGGCGGACAAGGCCGGCATCAAGCCAGGCGACATTCTGGTAGCTATCGAAGGCAAGCAGATTCAGAATACCAGCGAACTGTTTAACCGCATCGCGCAGATTGCGCCCGGCAGCCACGCCAAAATGACTGTCCAGCGTAACGACAGCGAGGCAACACTGGATGTGACCGTGGCGAAGCGGCCCAAGCTGCAGCAGGAATAGCCGGCGCTAATCCTGCCCGGCGGTATGCACAAACAAAGGCACTACCAGCAGACCAAGCTCGTACAGCAGACATAGCGGAACCGCCAGCAGCAACTGGCTCATCACATCGGGCGGCGTGACGATGGCGGCGACGACGAAAGCGCCAACGATAACGTAAGGCCGGGCCCGTTTCAGTTGCGCCAACGTCACCAGTCCGGCTCGTGCCAGCACCACCACCACCACCGGCACCTCGAATGTCACGCCGAACGCGAGAAACATGGTGAGCACGAAACCATAGTAGCTTTCAATATCGGGCGCGACCGAGATCGAAGCCGGGGCGAACTGCTGGATGAACGCGAATACCACGCCAAAGACGAACAAATAACAGAACGCGACCCCGGCGAAAAACAGCAGCGTGGACGCCACGATCAGCGGTGCCACCAGCCGCTTTTCATGCGCATACAGCCCCGGCGCGATGAAGCCCCACGCCTGATGCAGCACATACGGCAGCGCAAGCAGGAAAGCGAGCAATAGCACCACTTTCACCGGCACCATGAATGGCGTGATGACGCCGGTAGCGATCATTTTGCTGCCGGCCGGCAAGGCGTTCATCATCGGCGCTGCCAGCAGGTCGAACAGTTTGGCGGCGAATGGCATCAGGCACAGGAACACCACCACCACCGCCGCAGCCGAACGGATCAGCCGCTGGCGCAGTTCGAGCAGATGCGGCATCAGTCCGTGCGCAAAGCCGGTTTCCGGTTGCTCTGCCATTGCCCGTTACCTGATGGTTGAGAAAGGCTTGCCGCGGCTGCGGCGTGCCGCGCGCAATGAAGCACGCGCCGCCTTGTGGCGACGGAATTCACGCGCCTTGGAGAGAAATGAACGGGCAGTCGCATGTTCATCTGCCACGTCAACCGTTACTGACGGCCGAGGCAGATTCACAATATCGTGTTCGATTTGCTGCGCGGCCGCACGGACTTCGCCGTGCAGCCGGTGCAATTCGTCTAGCGCCATCTCGCGGCTAACTTCGGATTTGACGTCATTGATGTAGCGCTGCGCCCGCCCGAACAGCGCGCCAGCCATGCGGGCGACTTTCGGCAATCTTTCCGGACCGATGACCACCAGCGCGACCACGCCGATCAACACCAGCTTGGACAGGCCGAAATCGAACATGCTATCGCGCTATCCCTTGGGCTTGTCCTGCGTGCCGGTGTCGGCGGCAATGCTCTTGTCCTGCCGCGGCAGTTCCGCGCCAGCAGCCGGCTTGTCTTCAACCCCGCTCATGCCATCCTTGAAGCCCTTGACCGCCTTGCCCAGATCGGAACCGATGTCCGCCAGTTTCTTCGTGCCGAAAACCAGCAGCACGATGATCAGCACGATCAGCCAGTGCCAGATGCTCAAACTGCCCATGTCCGCTCCCTGTCAGCCTTTACGACGAAAATCAAAACGAGAATGGCGCCTGCCCATTAGCGATCCAGCGTCCACGGACGCGGGCCGCCCAGCAGGTGGGCGTGCAGGTGATACACTTCCTGCCCACCTTCCGGGCCGGTGTTGATCAGCGTCTTGTAACCGCCGCTGAACGGGCCGGTCTCGTCACCCACCGGGGCAATCCCGTGCTCTGCCGCCAGTTTCGGCACCAGCGCCAGCATCTTGCCCAGCAGTTCGTGGTGGCTGGCGTTGCAGTCCGACAGCGAACTGATATGCTTCTTGGGGATAACCAGCAGGTGGATCGGCGCGGCTGGCTTGATGTCCTTGAATGCCATCAGCTCATCGTCTTCATACACGATGTTTGCCGGAAGTTGTTTCGCCGCGATCTTGCAGAAAATACAGTTATCCAAAGCCGCCTCCATTTTTCTTCAAGTTAAGAACCGATAATTTCGCCATCATTGTATACGCAATTGCGCCACCTAATAGCCCGCCAAGCGGTGTTTGTATTCCATAAAGTGCTACCATCGGCTTTACCCTTCCGCTTCGCAAATCGAAAAGCCGTTTCAACGCAATGAATCATCTGAAAAACACGCTGCGCCAGTGCGTGATCGTCTTTGGCTGTCTGGCTGTGGCCGAACTGTTTGTTTCCCTGACTGGCATCCGCTTCCCGTCCGCCCTGATCGGCATGCTGCTGCTGACGCTGCTGCTGAAACTCGGCTGGGTCAAGCTCGACTGGGTCCAGGGCATCGCCGATTTCCTGCTCGGTCATCTCGGCCTGTTTTTCGTGCCGCCGGGCGTGGCACTGATGCTGCATTTCGAGCTAATCCGGGCCGAATGGCTCCCGATCGCAGTCGCCACGCTGGTCAGCACAGTCGCGGTGCTGGCGCTCACCGGCTGGGCGTATCAACTCGCGAGGCGCTGCAAATGAGCGCGCTGTCGAACGCCCTGGCCGGCAACCCGGCCATCCCGATTTCGCTAACGATAGGCGCGTTCTGGGCTGCGCAGGTATTGCAGCAACGGTTGAAACTAATGTTGCTGAATCCGATTCTGATGGCAACCGCTGCCATCATCCTGCTGCTGCAACTGGCTGGCATCCCATATGAAAGCTACCACGAAGGGGCGCAATACCTCGAATTCCTGCTCAAACCGGCCATCGTCGCGCTCGGCGTGCCGCTTTATTTGCAACTGGAGCAAATCAAAAAGCAGGCGGTGCTGATCCTGCTTTCGCAACTGGTTGCCTGCGTTATTGGCGTGGTTTCGGCAGTGCTGATTGCTCGCTGGCTGGGCGCATCGCATGCGGTGGCGATTTCGCTCGCGCCCAAATCCGCCACAACGCCAATCGCAATCGAAGTCACGCGCCTGATGGGGGGCATTCCGGCGCTGTCGGCCATCATCGTCATCCTGACCGGCATTTTCGGCGCCGTCTGCGGCCTGACCGTGCTACGCTGGCTGGCGATCAAAAGCCCGATCGCGCGCGGACTGGCGCTGGGCGCAGCCGCGCACGCGGTCGGCACCTCGCACGCGATGCAACTGAACCGGAAACTGGGCGCCTATTCCAGCCTCGGCCTGATCGTCAACGGCACGCTGACCGGCCTGTTGACACCGTATCTGCTGCACTGGCTGGGCTGACCGCTCGATATTTACCGGGGTATATAGTCAAAACCAACCATAGGCCACGATTTTACTGGCGGTTTTTAGATACTGGCAGGAGTATATTTTTTGGCCTTATTGAACGAAAAGGCATTTCCGTTCAATTATTTTGGGGCTATCACAGGTATTCCGCGCAGCAAATTAGGCGAGTGCTGAAAACCGTCGCGAGCGGCTGGAGGGCAAGGCGCACCTGAGCAGGCGCGCAAGCGCACTGCGTGCGTTGCTTGTGCAGGAACCGGAATGGTCTCGACGACCATGAGGATTCCGAGCACCGCGCAACGCAGCCATCCGGCCGCGCAGCAGGTTTTTCAGCGTTTCTGCTGCTCGGCCGCGTCGCGCAGCACGTCCTTGCGCGCCGCCTTTTCCTCGATGCCGGAAATGCCTTCGCGCCGTGCCAGTTCGTTCAGCACGTCATCCGGCGTCAGGCCGAACTGCGCCAGCATGATCATCGAGTGAAACCATAGGTCAGCACATTCGTACAGCACTTTCGATGCATCACCACCAGCGCGCACATCTTTCGCCGCCATCACGGTTTCGGTCGCTTCTTCGCCGATTTTCTTCAGGATGGCGTCGTCGCCCTTGGCGAACAGCCGCGCGACGTAAGATTTTTCCGGATCGCCACCGTTGGCCAGCTTGCGTGTTTCGATGATGCCGGCCAGCCGGTTCAGAATTTCGCTCATTTGTAGATGTCCTTCGGGTCTTTCAGCACCGGCTCGGCGACTTTCCATTCGTGCCCATCGGCGCCTGCTGCCAGTTGCTGGTAAAAGCAGGAATGACGGCCGGTGTGACAGGCGATGCCGCCCGCCTGCTCGACCGTCAGTAGAATCACGTCGTCATCGCAGTCGAGGCGGATGTCCTGCACCTTTTGCACATGGCCGGATTCCTCGCCCTTGCGCCACAGTTTCTTGCGCGAACGGCTCCAGTACACCGCCACGCCGGTTTTGGCGGTTTCGGCCAGCGCATCGCGGTTCATCCAGGCGAACATCAGCACGTGGCCACTGCCTGCTTCCTGCGCAATCACAGGCACCAGCCCGTGCTCGTCCCAGCGAATCTTGTTCAGCCACTTGTGTGCCACGCTCATGCCAGCCTCACTGCAATGCCCTGCTTTGCCATGAACTGCTTTGCCTCCTGTACCGTGTGTTCGCCATAGTGGAAGATACTGGCGGCCAGCACCGCATCGGCGTGCCCCTGTGTAATGCCGTCGGCCAAGTGCTGCAAATTACCGACACCACCGGACGCAATCACCGGAATCGAGATCGCATCGGAAATCCGGCGCGTCAGCGCCAGATCGAAGCCGCTCTTGGTGCCGTCGCGATCCATGCTGGTCAGCAGGATTTCGCCCGCACCGAGCTGCTGCATTTTTTGCGCCCACTCAATTGCATCCAGCCCGGTGTTGTTGCGCCCGCCGTGGGTGAACACTTCCCATTTTTCCGGGCCGGTCTGCTTGGCATCGATCGCAACCACGATGCACTGCGAACCGTAGCGGTTGGCGGCATCGGCTACCAGTTGCGGATTAGTGACGGCCGAGGTGTTGATGCTGACCTTGTCCGCCCCCGCATTCAACAGCCGCCGCACATCCTCGACCGTGCGCACGCCACCGCCGACTGTCAGCGGGATGAACACCTGCGATGCAACATCCTCGATGATGTGCAGAATCAGATCGCGCCCGTCGCTAGAGGCCGTGATGTCGAGAAAGGTCAGTTCGTCCGCGCCCTGTTCGTCATAGCGGCGCGCGATTTCGACCGGATCGCCGGCATCGCGCAATTCAACAAAATTGACACCCTTGACCACGCGGCCAGCGGTGACGTCCAGACAGGGGATGATGCGTTTGGCGAGCATGTTATGTCCGTTTCAGCGCTTGGCGCCGGTCAACTCGTCAGCACGCGCTTGCGCCGCCTTCAATTCGAGCGAGCCTTCATAAATCGAACGGCCGCAAATCACGCCTTCGATACCTTCGCCCTGCACCGCGCACAGTGCTTCGACGTCCTTGATGTCATGCACGCCGCCAGAGGCAATCACCGGAATCTTGACCGACTGCGCCAGCCTGACCGTGGCCTCGATATTGACCCCGCCCATCATGCCGTCGCGGCCGATGTCGGTGTAGATAATCGATTCAACCCCGTAGCCCTCGAACTTCTGCCCGAGCGCAATCACTTCATGCTTGGACAATTTGCTCCAGCCGTCGGTCGCAACCTTGCCATCCTTCGCATCCAGCCCGACGATGATATGGCCCGGAAACGCGCCGCACGCATCTCGCAGGAAGCCGGGATTCTTGACCGCAGCCGTGCCGACGATGATGTATGAAATGCCTTCGTCCAGATACTGCTCGATCGTGTCCAGATCGCGCACACCGCCGCCGAGCTGCACCGGAATCGGGCCGGTCTTGTTCGCCTGTTCGAACGCCTTCACCGCGGCAACGATCGATTTGATCGCAACACGGTTCTTTGGCGTGCCGGCAAAAGCGCCGTTGAGATCGACCAGATGCAGGCGGCGCGCACCTTGCGCCAGCCAGTGCCGCGCCATGTCGGCGGGGTCGTCGGAAAACACGGTGGCCTGCTCCATGTCGCCTTGCTTGAGGCGAACGCAGAGACCGTCCTTGAGATCGATGGCAGGAATGAGCAACATGGCGTAAATCGGAGGTTAAGGGTTGATATCAGTTAAATGGTTTGAAATGCAGTCGAAAAGCTATTGTGCGACAAATTACGGATTCCAGTGGACGAAGTTGCGATACAACCGCAGACCGGCCGCCGCACTTTTCTCCGGGTGAAACTGGGTCGCGAACAGGTTGTCTTTTGCCACCGCGCTGCAAAACGGCGCGCCGTAAACGGTTTCGCCCGCAATATGCGCACGATTGGCAGGCTGAGCATAGAAACTGTGCACGAAATAAAAATAACTGTTGTCGGCGATGCCTTCCCACAGCGGATGCGGCACCACCTGCCGCACCTGATTCCAGCCCATCTGCGGCACCTTGAAGCGCGAACCATCGGCCTGCAACTGCCCGTCGAGCTGGAACTTGACCACCTTGCCCGGCATCAGACCGAGGCAGGGGGTATTGCCTTCCTCACTGGTATCGAACAGCATCTGTTCGCCCACACACACGCCGAACAGCGGCTTGTTGCGCGCAGCATCAAGCAGTGCTTCGAGCAGGCCGGATTCGCGCAGACTGCGCATGCAATCCGGCATCGCGCCCTGTCCGGGCAGCACTACACGATCAGCGGTTTTCAGATCGGCCACTTCGCCCGAGATTTTCACTTCCATTTCGGGCGCGACAAAGCGCAGCGCTTGGGCGACCGAGCGCAGATTGCCCATCCCGTAATCGACAACAACGATTTTCTTCATAAAGCCATGAGAATGCAGGGAATTACAGACTGCCTTTGGTCGACGGGATCGTCCCGGCGGCACGCGGGTCAAGCTCGGCTGCCATGCGCAATGCGCGGCCAAACGCCTTGAATACAGTTTCACACTGATGATGTGCATTATCGCCACGCAGGTTGTCGATATGCAGCGTCACCAGCGCGTGATTCACGAAGCCCTGGAAGAATTCGCGCGTCAAATCCAGATCGAACGTGCCGGTCAGCGCGCGCGCGAACGGCACATTGAACACCAGCCCGGGGCGACCGGAAAAATCGATCACCACGCGCGACAGCGATTCATCCAGCGGCACATAGGCGTGGCCATAGCGGCGAATGCCGGCCTTGTCGCCCATCGCCTTGGCTACCGCCTGTCCGAGCGCAATCCCGACATCCTCGACCGTGTGGTGCGCATCGATGTGCAGATCACCTTTGGCGGCGATATCGAGATCGATTAAGCCATGACGCGCAATCTGATCGAGCATGTGGTCAAAGAACGGCACACCGGTATCCAGTTTCTGCTGGCCGCGGCCATCGAGATTGATGGCAACGCGGATCTGCGTTTCGCTGGTGTTGCGGCTGATTTCTGCGGTTCTGGGCGAAGACATGGTATGAATTATTCGGCTATGCAGGCCTTGAACGCGTCAAGGAACTGGCGGTTTTCTTCCGGCGTACTGACGTTCACCCGCAGGCAATCGGTCAGCAACGGATGCATTTTACCCACATTTCGAATCAAAACCTTGCGCTCTATCAGTTTTTCAAACACCCGCTGCGCGTTGGCCACACGCAGCAGCAGGAAATTGGCGCTGGACGGAAACACCTCGACCCCTGGCAACGCAGCCAATGCCGCCGCCTGCCGTTCGCGTTCGCCGCGCAGCAGCGCAGCCTGAGAATTGAGCACCGACACGTTTTCCAGCGTGAATTCGACCGCCGCTTCAGTCAGCACGTTCACGTTATATGGCGGGCGCACCTTTTCGAACTGTTCCAGCAAGGCTGCGCTGGCCGACATGTAGCCGAGGCGCACACCAGCCAACCCGAGCTTCGATACGGTGCGCATCACCACCAGATTCGGGAATTCCGGCAGCCGCGGCATGAAACTGGTCGGCGAAAACGGCTGATAGGCCTCATCCACCACCACGATGCCGGATTCGCCCACGGCGCGCAGGATGGCGACAATATCATCCGCAGCGAACAGATTGCCAGTCGGGTTGTTCGGATAGGCCAGATAAACGATCGCAGGCTGGTGCTGCGCAATCGCCGCCAGCATCGCCGGCAAGTCGAGCGAAAAATCCGCCTGCAACGGCACGCCGACGAATTCCATCCCGGCGAACTGAGCAAACATCTGGTACATGACGAAGGTCGGCACCGGCGCCATCACCTTCACTGGCGCCGCCAGATCACGTCGCGCGCAGGCGACCGAGATCAGCGAGATCAGCTCGTCCGAACCATTGCCGAGCATCACGTCGAACCCGGCAGGCACGCCCATCTTGTCACGGATGATCTCTTTCAGCCCTGCATACGAAGGAATCGGGTAGCGGTTCAGCGCCACGTCGGCCAACCGGCGGCCAAGCTCGAGCCGCAGCTCTTCCGGCAACAGGTACGGGTTCTCCATCGCGTCGAGCTTGACGAAGCCCTCGGACGCGCCGACATGGTACGCAGCCAAGGCGCGCACGTCCGGGCGGATGATGTTTTCAATCAGGGACATGATTTTCTTCGTTTTTCCACCAGAAATATACTGGTACCAGTACTGTCAAACCACATCAAGATCTGTGGCCGAAAGGGGTATTTTTGCCGCATACCCCGCCGTTTTTAACTTTTTGTATTCAGCGCAAGGGTCATTTCAGCCGCAACTCGGCACTGCGCGCATGCGCCTCCAGCCCCTCGCCATACGCCAGTTCGGCCGCGATTTTGCCCAGCGTTTGCGCGCCGGCTTCGCTGGCGAAAATCAGGCTGGACCGCTTCTGGAAATCGTACACCCCCAGCGGCGAGGAGAAACGCGCGGTGCGCGAGGTCGGCAGCACGTGGTTCGGCCCGGCGCAATAGTCGCCCAGCGATTCGGATGAATAGCGCCCCATGAAAATGGCGCCGGCATGGCGGATCAGGTCCACCCACCGCTGTGGTTTCTCGGCCGAAATCTCCAGATGCTCGGGCGCGATCAGGTTGGCGATCGTGCATGCCTCATCCATGTCGCGCACCTTGACCATCGCGCCACGGTTCGTCAGCGACGTGCGGATGATGCCCGCGCGCGACATCGGCGGCAGCAGCAGGTTGATGCTGGCCTCGACCCGGTTCAGGTAAGCCTCATCCGGGCAGACCAGGATCGATTGCGCCAGTTCGTCGTGCTCGGCCTGCGAAAACAGATCCATCGCGATCCAGTCCGGATCGGTAGTGCCGTCGCACAGCACCAGGATTTCCGACGGGCCGGCGATCATGTCGATGCCAACGGTGCCGAACACGCGCCGTTTGGCGGCAGCAACATATGCGTTGCCGGGGCCGACGATCTTGTCCACCTGAGGCACCGTCTGCGTGCCATACGCCAGCGCGCCGACCGCCTGCGCGCCACCAATGGCGAACACACGATCCACGCCGGCAATCGCCGCCGCCGCCAGCACCAGTTCATTGCGCACGCCATCCGGCGTTGGCACCACCATGATGATTTCCTGCACGCCGGCCACCTTGGCCGGAATCGCGTTCATCAGCACCGATGACGGATAGGCTGCCTTGCCGCCCGGAACGTAAATACCGACGCGGTCGAGCGGCGTGACCTTCTGCCCCAGCACGGTGCCATCGGCCTCGGTGTAGGTAAAACCGTCCGAGCCACATTCCTTGAACTGGCGCTGGTGATAGGCACGCACGCGCTCGGCCGCAGCTTCCAGCGCGGCGCGGCGTTTGGCCGGCAACGAAGCCAGCATGTCGCGGCATTCGTCCAGACTGACTTCCAGCGCGGCGATGCTGGCCGCGCCGGTGCGGTCAAAGCGGTTGGTGTATTCAAGCACGGCCGCGTCACCGCGCCCCTTCACATTGGCCAGAATGTCGGCCGCGGCGCGGTCGATCGCTTCGTCCGCGCTGCTGTCGAACGCCAGCACCGCTGCCAGCTGGGTCTTGAATTCCGGGTTGGCCGTATCAAGCCGGCGCATGGTGATGGACATAATCTTCCTCCGTCGAAAGAACCGTTGCCTTATTCAACCGATGCCCGACCAAACGCATCCAGAATCGGCTGCAATATGTCGCGCTTGAGCTTCAGTGCCGCCTGATTCACCACCAGCCGCGACGAAATGTCGGCAATGTGCTCAACCTCGACCAGATCGTTCGCGCGTAGCGTGTTGCCGGTACTGACCAGGTCAACGATCGCTTCCGACAGTCCGACCAGCGGTGCCAGTTCAATCGAACCGTACAGCTTGATGATATCGACATGCACACCCTTGGCCGCAAAGTGCTCGCGCGCCGCCTGCGCATACTTGGTTGCCACCCGCAGCCGCGCACCCTTCCTGACCGCGTTGGCATAATCAAAGCCTTTCGGCGCTGCCACCGACAAATGGCATTTCGCGATATGCAGGTCAACCGGCTGGTACAGCCCCGCGCCGCCATGCTCCTGCAACACATCCTTGCCGGCGACACCAAAGTCGGCCGCGCCATACTGCACATAGGTCGGCACGTCAGTCGCGCGCACAATGATGACCTTGATGTTGTCGTGGTTGGTTGGCAGAATTAGTTTGCGTGAGGTTTCCGGGTCTTCGGTTACGGTAATGCCGGCCGCTTCCAACAGCGGCTGCGTTTCTTCGAAAATACGCCCTTTCGACAGCGCCAGGATCAGCTGCTGCGATTGATTGTTTGCTGTTGCGTTCATCATTTTTCTCGCCTGATGTCAGCCCCGACGGCCGACAGTTTCTCTTCCATCCGGTCGTAACCGCGATCCAGATGGTAAATTCGATTGACTATTGTTTCGCCCTGCGCCGCCAGGCCGGCAATCACCAGGGAAGCCGAAGCGCGCAGGTCGGTCGCCATCACCGGCGCGCCAACCAGCCGCTCCACCCCCTTGACGAAAGCGGTGTTGCCTTCGGTGCGGATCGAGGCGCCGAGCCGGTTCAATTCCTGCACATGCATGAAGCGGTTTTCAAAAATCGTTTCGATCACATGACTCGGCTCGCTGGCCAGACAGTTGACCGCCATGAACTGCGCCTGCATGTCGGTCGGGAAACCCGGGTATTCTGTGGTGCGGAAGCTCACACCTTTGGGACGGCCGTTCATCTGAATGCGAATCGATTCCGCGCCCTTGGTCAGAACCGCGCCGGCTTCGCGCAGCTTGTCCACCACCGCATCGAGAATGTCGCAGCGGGTACGGGTCAGCGTCACATCGCCGCCGGTGGCCGCAACCGCGCACAAAAAGGTGCCGGCTTCGATACGGTCAGTAATCACTGTGTGCGAAGCGCCATGCAACGCATCCACACCCCGGATCACCAACCGGTCAGTGCCTATGCCTTCGATCTTCGCCCCCATTTTCACCAGCAGGTTGGCCAGATCGGTCACTTCCGGCTCGCGCGCCGCGTTTTCCAGCACTGTTTCGCCTTCCGCCAGCGTCGCTGCCATCAGCAGGTTTTCGGTGCCGGTGACGGTGATCATGTCGGTCACAATGCGCGCGCCCTTGAGCCGCTTAGCCTTTGCATGGATGTAGCCGGCTTCAATCGTGATTTCGGCGCCCATCGCCTGCAAGCCCTTGATGTGCTGCTCGACCGGGCGCGAACCAATCGCGCACCCACCCGGCAGCGACACCCTCGCTTCGCCAAAACGCGCCACCAGCGGCCCCAGCACCAGAATCGCCGCGCGCATGGTTTTCACCATTTCGTACGGCGCGTCGAAATTGTTCACTCCGCTGCCATTGAGCGTTACTTTTTCATCCCGCTGCTCGACCGACAGCCCCATCTGCTGCAGCAACCGCAGCATCGTGCTGACGTCGTGCAAACGCGGCACGTTGTCCAGTTCAACTGTGCCAGCGGTCAGCAAACCGGCGCACAAAATCGGCAACGCAGCATTCTTCGCACCCGAAATCGGAATTTCGCCCACGAGGCGTTTGCCGCCGTTAATAATCAGTTTGTCCATTGATACCAAAATCTTTCAAAACTGCAAGGTGCTCCATTATCCTTCAATCGGCGGCATCAAAATACCCCTGCCGCAAAATTGTGCCGACGCCAGAGTTGCTAATGACGCAATTTATACCCGGTTTTCAGCATCCGCAGCGCCAGCGTCGCCAGCAACACAAAAAATATGGCAACGATGGCCATGCTGGTCGTCGGAGCCACGTCCGACTGACCAAAGAAACCGTGGCGAAAGCCGTCGATGATGTAAAAGAACGGGTTGAAGTGCGACACTTTCTGCCACAACGGCGGCAGCGATCCGATCGAATAAAACACGCCGGACAGGAAGGTGGCCGGCATGATCAGGAAATTCTGAAAGGTCGCGATCTGATCGTATTTTTCCGCCCAGATACCGGCAATCAAGCCGAGCGTGCCGAGCACAGCTGAGCCCAGCAGCGCGAACACGACAACCCACGCGGGCGCGGCGAACTGCAGCGGCGCAAACCACAGCGTGACCGCGAACACGCCGCAACCCACCGACACGCCGCGGACCACCGCTGCCAGCAGATAGGCAAAAAAAGTTTCGCGATGCGACACCGGCGACAGCAGCAAAAACACCATGCTGCCATTGATTTTCGACTGGATCAGCGATGACGAAGAATTGGCGAATGCATTTTGCAACACGCTCATCATCACCAGGCCTGGAATCAGAAATGCGATATAGCTGACGCCGGGATACGCCTGCACGTGCGCTTCGAGCGCATGGCCGAATACCAGCAGGTACAGCAGCGCGGTCAGCACCGGCGCGGTAATCGTCTGCGCAGCCACCTTCCAGAAGCGCAGCACTTCCTTGAACAGCAGGGTGCGAAACCCGATCGACATCATGCTGCCTCCGCCCGTCCGTCCATCACTTGCAGGAATACGTCTTCCAGACTGGCCTGTTGCAACGCGATGTCGGCAATCATTGCGCCGCTGGCGCGCACCTGCGCCAGAATGGGTTCGACTTCGGACGCATGGTTGATGCGCAGCAGATATTTTACCCCGGCCGGAGCCGCTTCCTGCTGTGCCACCAGCGGCAGCAGCGCCGGCGGCAGCGAGCCTTGCGCCAGCTGCAGCATCAAACTGGAACCGGAAATGCGCTTCAATAGCGCATCGGTCGTATCCAGCGCCACCACGCGGCCGTTTTTCAGCATCGCGATACGGTGGCACAGCGCCTCTGCCTCTTCCAGATAGTGCGTGGTCAACAAAATCGTATGGCCTTCGCGGTTCAGCCGCGAAATAAATTGCCACAGCGCCTGGCGCAGTTCGACATCAACCCCGGCGGTTGGCTCGTCCAGCACAATCACCGGCGGCTTGTGCACCAGCGCCTGCGCCACCAGCACTCGGCGCTTCATCCCGCCCGAGAGTTCGCGCATGTTCGCATCCGCCTTTGCCGTCAGATCGAGATTCGCCATCACTTCATCGATCCACGCATCATTGTTTTTCAGGCCGAAATAGCCGGATTGCAGCTTCAACGTTTCGCGCACGGTAAAAAACGGATCGAACACGATTTCCTGCGGCACTACGCCCAAATTCAGCCGCGCGGCTCGGAAATCGGCCACCACGTCATGACCTAGGATTTGCACGCTGCCGCGGTCGGCGCGCGCCAGCCCGGCCATGACGGAGATCAGCGTCGTCTTGCCGGCACCGTTCGGCCCAAGCAGGCCGAAAAATTCGCCCTGCCCGATCGACAGCGATACACCATCAAGGGCTTTGAGTGTCTGATAGCTTTTTTCGACACCGGTAATCTGGATGGCGGTCATACGAAAAATGGCAGTAGCAGCCCGCATCGGCGCGGGCATAAAAACGATTGATTATATTGGATTTGTTACAACATGGCCGCAACGCGGCCAGAAAGCGGATTGAAGGTCAATGTCGCTCGTGCAGTTGGTGCTGCGCTGTCGGGATGACAGCCAATAATTCCGTGACGCCATATAACTCGGCCAGACTGCCCAGCGCAGGCGGGAGGTGGTGAAATTTTATTTCGACGCCGCGCGCACGCGCCGCACGCTGCCATGCCAGCAGCAGCGCCACGGCGACGGAATCAAGCGCCTCTACCCGCGCCAAATCGAACACCGTTTCTCCCGCCTCTAGCGCGCGCAAGCCTTCCGCCAGCGCGCGTGGCGCGTCTGCCATTGTCAGCGAAAGGCCGGCATCAAACATTACGAACGAGCCTTTTTGATTGGTGTTGCCGCCAGCGTCCGGTTCTTGTCGGCCAGCGTCCTGATCAGGCCATCGATGCCTCCCTTGCCGATCTCGGTCGCGAACGTGCCTTTGTAGGTTTGCACCAGCCAGGCTCCGAGTACGTTGATGTCATACACCTTCCAGCCGCTGGCCTGTTTTTCCAGCCGGTAATTCAGCTGGATCGGTTCGCGGCCGCGCGTTTGCAGCACTTGCGAATAAACGATCACGTCGGTTGCGGACGGACTGGCGCGGAATGGCCGAAATTGCAGCGTCTGATCCTTGATCTGCGCAATCGCGCCGGAGTAGGTGTGCACAAGCAGATCGCGGAATTCCTTCGTCAGCCGCTGCTTTTGCGCTGGCGTCGCATCGTGCCAGTAACGGCCTGCCGCGAGCGAAGTCATCCGCTGGAAATCGACATGCGGCAGGATTTTCGTTTCGACCAGTTTCTGGATCCGTTTCTGGTTGCCGGCCTGGATCGCCCTGTCCGCCTTCGCGCTGTCGAGCACATCCTGGCTGATGCGCTTGATCAGCGCGTCCGGCGCTTCCTGCGCTGAGGCATGGCCGGCGAACAGCGCGGCAAAAATAAAAAATGCGGCAAATAATCGGTTCAAAGTTTTCATGGTGTTTCCGGCGGGCGGCTGGATTACCCTCTTGCCCGCAATTTGTTCAACAAAAGTTAACGGTTAGTAAGCTCAGCGGATGACGCAATGGGTTTGCCTTCCTGCGGCTTCACGCCCGATTCGCGGTCATAGTTCGGAACACGCTGGTCGCCATCGTCATCAATCTGGTTCTGACGACGTTGCAAGTACGCGTCCCGCACGAATTCATATTTGTCGAGCGCTGCTTCCTCAACGAGGTCACCGGCTTCGAGCACACTGGCACGATTATCGATCACGCGCACGCCACGGCCGATGTTGCGCACAGATACCGGATCCTTGTACCCCCACGGATCGCCGAAGAAATCAGCAGGCAGTGCGAAGGTATCACGTACCGTGGACGAGCCGAGGAACGGCAGCACGACATACGGCCCCGGTTCGCCGCCCCAGCGGCCAAGCGTCTGACCGAAATCCTCGCGGTGCTTGGGCAAGCCAGCATCTGACGCCACATCAATCAGGCCCAGCAAGCCAAAAGTGCTGTTCAGCGCCACGCGCGCCACATCCGACATGCCATCCTCGACCTTGCCCTGCAGCAGGTTGTTCACTGCCGTCCAGACGTCGCCGATGTTGCCGAAAAAATTGCCGATGCCGGTCTGCACAAACGATGGCAGCGCATCGCGATAGACAGTCGCCGCAGGCTTCAGCGCCACCCGGTCAACCGTATCGTTGAAGCTGAACATCGCACGGTTGAAGCCCTCATACGGATCTTTCGGGTTGCCGCCGGTCGAGGAGCAGCCGCTGATCGCAGCAGCCACAGCCGCAGCCAGCACCAGTCGAATTACGCGTTTATTGAAAATCATTTGGAATCCTTTCCTTCGGCCGCCTTTGAACTTTCGGCTGCCTTTGAGAACAGAAACTGGCTAATCAGGTTTTCCAGCACGATGGCCGACTGGGTCATGTTGATAGTATCCCCTGCTGCGAGTTGATTGCTGTCACCGCCCGCTTCAAGTCCGATGTATTGCTCTCCCAGCAGGCCGGACGTCAGAATCTTGGCCGTGCTGTCCTTCGGGAACTTGTATCGCTCTTCCAGATTCAGCGTCACCAGCGCCTGAAAGCCCTTGTCATCAAAACGAATTTCGCCCACGCGCCCGACGACGACACCGGCGCTTTTTACCGGCGCGCGCGGCTTCAGCCCGCCGATGTTGTCAAAACGGGTCTGTACCGGGTAAGTTTTCTCGAACGACATTGCGCTCATGTTGCCGGCTTTCAGCGCCAGAAACATCAGCGCCACCGCGCCCAGCAGCACAAACAGACCAACCCAGATATCGAGTGATTTACGTTGCATGATCGATGCCTATCTACCAAATGCGCCATGACCGATGTCAAAACAGCAGTGGAACTTACTATTTTACTACGAGCAACATGCCCGCAGCCTGATCCAGATTCTGAACCTATTTAAACATGAATGCCGTCAGCACAAAGTCCAGCCACAATACCAACAGCGAGGCAATCACCACCGTGCGGGTGGTGGCACGAGCAACGCCCTCTGGCGTCGGCTGCGCCTCGTACCCCTGAAACAGCGCCGTGAACGTGACTGCGAAACCGAATACCACGCTCTTGATCACGCCGTTGGCGATATCGTCCCAGAGATCGACGCCGTTTTGCATCTGCGACCAGAACGCGCCATCATCGACGCCGATCAGTTGCACGCCGACGATATAGCCGCCAATCACGCCGACCGCGCTGAACACCGCCGCCAGCACCGGCATTGCGATTACGCCGGCCCAGAAGCGCGGCGCCAGCACGCGCTCGATCGGATTAACCGCCATCATTTCCATTGCCGCCAGTTGCTCGCCCGCCTTCATCAGGCCAATCTCGGCCGTCAGCGAGGTGCCGGCGCGCCCGGCGAACAACAGCGCGGTCACCACCGGCCCGAGTTCGCGCACCAGCGACAAGGCCACCATCACACCCAGCGCCTGCTCGGAGCCGTAACGGTTCAGGATGTTGTAACCCTGCAGACCAAGCACGAAACCGACGAACAGGCCGGACACTGCAATGATCACCAGCGAGTAGTTGCCGATGAAATGAATCTGATCGCTCACCAGCCGTGGCCGGCGCCACAAGCCGGCCGATGCGCGCAGCACGGCAATGAAGAAACGTGCCGCGTAGCCGGCACCTGCAACCGACGCACGTATCCAGCCTCCGAACGCTGCCAGCGGATTCTGCATCATGGCGCCCCCAGCCCCAGGTCATCCGCCAACGTCCGGCCCGGATAATGGAACGGCACCGGGCCGTCGCCTTGCGCATGCACAAACTGTTTTACATACGGGTCCTGCGACTGACGCATCTCGTCCGGCGTGCCTTCGGCCACAATCGCGCCATTGGACAAGAAATAGACGTAATCGGCAATCAAAAACGATTCATGCACATCGTGCGACACCAAAATCGAAGTCGAGCCGAGCGCATCGTTCAGCCTTCGGATCAGGTTCGCGGTCACCCCCATCGAAATCGGATCAAGACCGGCAAACGGTTCGTCATACATGATCAGTTGCGGATCGAGCGCGATGGCTCTGGCCAGCGCGACACGGCGCGCCATGCCACCGGAAATCTCGGCCGGTTTCAGCCGGGCGGCATTGCGCAAGCCGACCGCATGCAGCTTCATCAGCACCAAGTCGCGCAGCAACTCTTCCGGCAGTTGCGTGTGTTCGCGCAACGGAAAGGCGACGTTTTCGAACACGGTCAAATCAGTAAACAGCGCGCCATGCTGGAACAACATGCCCATCTTGCGCCGCAAGCGGTACAAGCCGACAGTATCGAGCGCATGCACCGGCTGGCCATCAACGCTAACTTCGCCTGACTGAGGCGCAAGTTGGCCGCCGATCAGGCGCAGTATGGTCGTCTTGCCTGAACCGGATCCGCCCATCACCGCAATCACCTTGCCGCGCGGGAAATCCATCCGCAAATCCGACAGAATCGGGCGGTCGCCATAATTGAAATGCAGCGCGCGGATTTCGACAAGGTTAGGCACGGCCAATTTAATTTGTATAAAAGGAACTTATTATACATACATATATGAATGTATGAGCATGATTTTTTCAGCAACACGCATCAGACTGCCGCCGCCGCGACAAAATCACGATATGGACGGGGTATATGCAATAAACCGCCACCTAAGCCAAATATTTTCTTGCCATTCAAAAATACTGGGGGCTGTATATATAAAGCAGCCCGCAACAGAAACTGCCACAAAGTTGCCGAAATCTGACACTTCCATTACAATCTTTGCCTATTTTTCCTGGCGTTGACGCGCATTTGTGCGCGGTTTGCCGCCTGTTTCCGTCGTTGCGACAAGCGCCAGCACCGGGCTTTACAAGTGCCGCACATTTTGTTTGGAGTTCATAAACCCATGTTTGCCAAAGACCACACCATCGCCAACGTAGACCCGGAATTGTGGGCCGCGATTCAGCACGAAAACCAGCGCCAGCAGGATCACATCGAACTGATCGCATCTGAAAACTACTGTTCCCCGGCGGTGATGCAGGCGCAAGGTTCA
>Ga0316613_10000354_pt1 | contig 41911 bp, 34 predicted proteins | sample OWC_soil_day10_C_2_FD_207647 | JGI IMG/M metagenome (GOLD analysis project Ga0316613, IMG submission 207647) | Wetland soil microbial communities from Old Woman Creek delta, Ohio, United States - OWC_soil_day10_CT_b | ecosystem: Environmental > Terrestrial > Soil > Wetlands | place: USA: Ohio...
TACAGGGCCAGCTCCGGGCCGCCGCTGTATTTCATCGACATGCCGAAACTTTGCGGAATGAAATAGCCGCCGTAGGCACCGATGGCGCTGATGAAGCCCGCTGCGGCAGCCGATTCCTTCACGCCGATCAGCTTGGCCTTGTGGATGGCCTGATCGCCCTGGTTGGCCGCCCGGCGCTGGGCCAGCGTGACAAAAATCGTCGGGATCATTTTGTAGGTGGAACCGTTGCCGATCCCGGCGCAGGTGAAGAGAAGCAGGAAACTGGCAAAGAACACGGGCCAGCTGCCGCCCGCGCCCTGTTGCGGCAAGGCAGACAGCACGCCGAGCGTGCCGATAATCATGCCGACGAAAATGCCCAGGGTGACTTTCGCGCCCCCGATCTTGTCGGAGATGGCGCCACCGACCGGGCGGATCAGCGCGCCGATCAAGGGGCCAAGAAACGCGTATTGCGCGACCGGAATCGCGGGGAACAGGGTTTTGGTCAGCAGTGCGAACGCGCCGGCAAAGCCGATAAAGCTGCCGAAGGTGCCGATATACAGGAAGCACATGATCCAGTTGTCTTTGCGCCGGAAAATGATGGACTGTTCGGCAAACGAGGACTTGGCATCGGCAATGTCGTTCATGCCCAGCCACGCTGCGACGGTGGCCACGGCAATCAGCGGCACCCACATGAAGCCGGCGTTCTGCAGCCACAGGCTTTTTTCCAACCCTTCTTTCATATAGTGCTGTGCTTCACCGCCCAGCCCGCTGAACAGCGGGAGCGTGATGGCTATCGGGATCAGTAACTGGGCCAGCGATACGCCGAGATTGCCCAAGCCGGCGTTCAGGCCATTGGCCGCGCCTTTTTGCGCTGCCGGGAAGAAAAACGCGATATTGGCCATCGAGCTGGCAAAGTTGCCGCTGCCCAGACCGCACAACAGCGCGATCATCAGCATGGTCGGATAGGATGTGGTGGAATCCTGCACGGCAAATCCCAGCCACAGCGCCGGGATCAGCAAGACCGCGGTCGAGAGCGTGGTCCATTTGCGCCCGCCAAACAGCGAAGGCATGAACGAATAAAAGATGCGCAGGGTGGCGCCGGAAAGATGCGGAAGCGCGGCCAGCAGGAACAGTTGATCCTTGCCGAAGGAAAATCCGGCATTGGGCAAATTCAGTACCACCATGCTCCACATCACCGAGATGATGAAGCCGAGCGTCAGGCAGGGAATGGAAATCCACAGGTTGCGTCGGGCGATGTTTTTGCCGCTTTCTTGCCAGAAGACGGCATTTTCTGGCTCCCAGCGGGTAAGGACGTGGGTCATGGTTAATTGCTCCGCGGTTGATTGGGTTAGGTATGTTTGCTGGCGAGTGCGTGCTGGCCTTCGGCAACGCTTTCGGGACGGAAACTGAAATGCATCCAGATGAGCGACACGCATACCGTGCCGTACATCAGCATGAACGAGCTGGAACGGATGCCGGTCAGATCGACCGCCGCGCCGAACATGATCGGCAGGATGAAGCCGCCCATGCCGCCCGCGAGCCCGACCACGCCCGATACCGCGCCGATGTTGTGCGGGAACTCATCCGATATGAACTTGAATACGGAAGCCTTGCCAATGGCCATGCCTATCCCGGCGATGAACAGCAGCAGGGTGAACAGCGTCGGGGAAAGCCCGATATGGAATGCGCGCGGACCGTTGACGGTCTGGATCACGAAATCGGTCTGCGGGTAGGACAGGATGAAGAAAATGCCGCCGCACAGCCACATCACCCACCAAGTCACCTTGTAGGCGCCGTAACGGTCGGAAATCCAGCCGCCCAGCGCGCGCAGTACGCCGCCGGGTAGCGAGAAGCAGGCCGCGAGCAGCGCGGCGGTCTGCATCGAAAAGCCGTATTCGGTCACGTAATACTTGGTCATCCACAGCGCGAGTGCTACGTAGCCGCCGAAGACCACCGAGTAATACTGGCAATAGCGCAGCACGCGCGGGTCTTTGAGTAATTTGAGCTGGTCGACGAAGCGGGTACGCTGATCCACCCGGTGCGCGGGATCGCTGGCGGAAAACATCCAGAACAAGAGTGCGGTCGCCAGCATCGCCACGGCGTAGATGTGCGGCACGGCTTGCCAGCCCCAGGTGGCAATGATCACCGGGGCGACGAACTTGGTCAGCGCCGATCCGGAATTGCCGGCGCCGAAGATGCCCATCGCCAGGCCCTGGCGCTCACGATCGAACCAGCGGGCCACATACGGCGTGCCGACCGAGAAGCTGCCGCCAGCCAGCCCCAGGAACAGGCCCAGTACCAGGAAATGCCAGAATTGGGTGGCGTAACCCACCAGCCAGATCGGAATCACCGTGGCAAGCATCAGGCAGAAAAACACGATGCGCCCGCCGAAACGATCGGTCCAGATACCGAGCGGCACCCGGATCAGCGAGCCGCTCAGCACCGGCATCGCTGCAAGCAGGCCGAATTCGGTTTCGTTCAGCCCGAATTTTTGCTTGATCGGAATGCCGAGTACGGCAAACACCATCCACACCGCGAAACAGATGGTGAAGGCGAAGGTGCTGGCGAGCAGGACGGGAACCGCTTGGCTTTTTTGCGCTGCCATGGCAAGGCTCGGCCGGGTGGTTGTGATACCTGAAGCCTAGACCCCGAAACGAGTATGGGATATTCACCATCCGCAGGGGAGGGCATCGGCCGAAAGAACTAGTTACTTTCGTTTCTGAGTCTGGACTGGGTTGAAGCGAGAGCCTTACCTTCAGTTGGAACCGGCTACAGCCAGTATTCGGCGAGCCGCGCCGCCCATTCCTTGAGCCGCAATTGCATCGGGCGCTGCTTCCAGCTTTTGAGATCGATGGCGTTGGACTGGCTCAGATCCTGGGTAAACATGGTTTCCATTTGCCGTGAAAAATCGCGCCCCAGAATCACGGCATTGAGTTCATCGTTGTGCAGGAAGCTGCGCCAATCCAGATTGGTCGAACCGATCACCGACCAGACCCCATCGATTGATGCGGTCTTGGAATGCATGACTGCGCCGCGTCGCTCGTAGATCTTGACGCCGGCCCGCAACAGCCTGGTGTAGTGCGAGCGCCCTGCGTGGAATACCGCCCAGGAATCGGTATTGCTGGGCAAGATCAATTTCACGTCGACACCGCGCTGTGCCGCATCGGTCAAGGATTTGAGCAACTGCGGATCGGGAACGAAATAGGCGTTGGTAAGGTGAACATGCTGTTCTGCATGGTCGATTGCCGAGAGCAGCGTGAGATAGATCAGGCTGTGCGGCTCAGAGGAAGCGCTGCCGATGGCGCGCACGATCTCGTCGCCCTGTTTGTTGAGTGCAGGAAAGTAGTTTTTTGCAGCGAGCGCTGCGCCCTTTTGTTTGCTCCAGGTATCCATGAACAGCTTCTGGAACTGCGTCACCACCGGCCCTTCTATTTGCAGGTGGGTATCCCGCCAGCCCAAGGTGTTTGCCTCGTTGGTCGCCTTTGTCTTCGAAGACTTGCCGGATGGGCTGCTGGAATACGATGCGCTGATGTTGATGCCGCCGATGAACGCGGTGTGCCCGTCAACGACCAGCAGTTTGCGATGGTCGCGGTTGTTGAGCAGCCATTCTTTTTTGTTTCCGGCCAATGGATTGACCGGATTGAATTCGAGTACCTGGATTCCGCTGGCCTTCAGTCGCTCAAAAAATGCCTGCGGGGTATTCAGGCAGCCGACGCTGTCGTAAATCAGGTTGACCTGAACGCCGGCGGCTTGTCGCTCCAGTAGCAGATCGGCGAACTGCCTGCCGATTTCGTCATCTTCAAAGATATAGGTTTCCAGATTGATGTGGTCCCGGGCTTTGCGCATGGCCGCGAACATGGCCTGGTAGGTCGCAGGCCCGTCTTGCAACAGCACCAGCTTGTTGCCCAGCACCAGCGGGCTATCGGCATTGATCGCCTGCTCGATGGCCAGGTGCTTCTGCAGGATATCGGTCGCGCCCGATTCGCTCTTGAGTTCCTTGATGATGGCGGAGCTTTTGCCCGTGGAGACCGGGCCGCGCGCATTATCGAACTCTACGGCCTGTGCCGTGGGGATTTGCATTTCGCGTGCGGCGTCGGGAAGGCCCGCGCAGCCGGTGGCGGTGAATAGGCATGCCAGCAGCAAAATGTGCTTGCATGCAGTGATGGCGCGAAACCGGGGAGGGGCGTGCGAGGGGGGCGGTTTGTTGCTGCCCGCCGGGAGCGAAGCGGTTGATGCAGTCATGGCGGCCTACTCCGGGTTGTTATTTTGTCTGGACTCGCGCGTCAGTATTTGGTCCAGGAAACGCAGCAGCGCGGCGATAACCGTCAACAGCACGGGGCCGATGATGATGCCGATCATGCCAAAGGCTGCAATGCCGCCAATCACGCCAATGAAGACGGCAAGTATCGATACCGGTTCCTGGCTGGAAATCAGCAGGGGCCGCAGCAGGTTGTCGATGAGCGACACACTCGAGCCCCAGACCAGCATGAAAATTGCCCAGTTCCATTGCGAGGTTGCCGCCAAAAACAGGACAGCCGGTATCCAGACAATAGCCGCACCGCCCACCGGCAGCAGGGCCATGATGCCTGCCAGAACGCCGAATACCACCGCGGAGGGTAGGCCCGCGATAGCGAAGCCGATCCCCACCAGCGCACCTTGGGCCAGCGCGGTCAAGCCGGTGCCGTAGACCACGGCGCGTGTGGTGTTGCCCACCAGTTTGAGCAAATCATCCCTGTGCAAGGGGTCCATCGGCACCAGGCGCACCGCGCGATTGAGCAGTTGGCGACCGTCGCGCAACAAAAAGAACAGCAGGAACAGCATCATGAAAAAGTGAACGAACGTGCTCAGGGCGCTGAGTACGAAGTTGCCCCCCGTGGCAGCCAGCAACTGCAGCAGCATCCGGGCACTGCTGACCATCCAGCCCTGGAGCTGTTCGTTCGTGGCGGTCAGGTTCTGGCGCAGCCATTCGGCAAGGCTACCGATGACGGGATAGCGTTCCAGTTGCGCGAACAGCGTGGCATCAAAGCGCAGCGACTGTTGCTGCAGGAGCGTAATCAGGTATGCGGACTGGTTTGCAAATGCCACGCCAAGGCTGACCAGCGGGCCCGCGAGCACGACCGGCACCAGTACGGTAATGATTCCCGCCGACACACCGGCGCGCCCTCTGAGCTTGCGCGTGAGCCAGCGTTGCAGTGGCGCCAGCAGGAATGCAAGGCAGATACCCCAGGCCAGCGCGCCCCAGAAGGGCGCCAGCATCCAGTACAGGGCAAGAGCGAAGAGCGCCGTGACGACGATCACGAAATCTTTGCGATAGAGATCCAAGATGACTCCTTGCGTAACGCATGTCCAAGCGCTCAAGCATGCGCCCGCTTACGCCTTCACTCGGTACGGTAGCGCACAAACGCCGGCTGGAACGTGCCGGCTGCGTGGCCGCACGAATGTTCCTGTTCACCGTTCTGCCATTCCTGCACATCTTTCAATTTAAGCCGCTAGCCGCGAGCTTGTCATCCACGGAAATTTCCTGCGCCGCCTTGCGCCGGGTGCGATGTGCGGCACAGGCATAAACGCCAGGAAAACACGTATCCCCCTGTTCGGACAGGCACGTTCGCCAGGTTTTTCGCCGGGCAGGAGGGCCGGGCATTGGCCGCGCTATGAGCGCTAGCGCACAGAAACAAATCATGGGATGGCGGACGATCGATCATCGAATCGAGCTGACGTGTGCTTTTGAAGTGACGTACAGCGTCAATCGCCGGTACGCAACCCCGGAAACTTTTGCAGGAGACTTCCCATGAAAACCATGAACAAACTCGGACCCGTACTGGGCGTGATTGCCGTTCTGACACTCGGCGCGTGCGCAAACCCAACCCCCCCGCCCAACGCGCCGAATTACGGTGTGGTCCGGCCAGACAGCAGGAATCCGGAATACGGCGTGGTGCAATCCATCGAGCTTGTACAGCAGGACAGCCGCAATACCGGCAGCACGATCGGCCTGGGCACCGTTGCCGGCGCGGTCGTCGGCGGGATTGTTGGCAACCAGGTGGGATCGGGAGGAGGCAGAACGGCCGCGACGGTGATCGGTGCGGCGGGCGGCGCCTATGTGGGACACGAGCTGGAAAACCGGCCGCAACAGCAGGTGGTCAATATGTACAAGATCACTGTCCGCATGGAAAACGGCTCGTATCAAACGGTGATGCAAAGCACCTCCCCCGATCTGCGCATTGGCGACCATGTGGTGCTGGAGAACGGTGTTTTGCAGCGGGAATGATTGCGAGCCCCCCGCCAAGGCGCGCTGCGCTTCATGTTCGCGGGGATTGCGCGTTGTGTTCGGCAGCGTACAGAACACGGGAAGCATTGGGTGGATGATGGTTGTAATGACCGGTCGTCCCCGGAAATTTTTTCACCGGGAGCGATCAACCAGAAGCACCACTCAAGCCAACACGCTGTGGGGTATTCCGGGATCGGAGACTGGGTTCAGAACGGATAGTAGAGGGCTGTCAGTATCTCGCCGCTTTTGCGGGCAGTCGGCAAAGTAAAGGCAACAGAAGGCGGAGAACGACACAACTCATGAATCGGAAATCACCATGACACATTCATTTACCAAGAAACAAATGGGCCTGGCCATCTCCTGTGCACTGGCACTGGGCGTTTTAGCGGGCATGGCAAGGGCGGAGGATGCCTATCCGGCCGCAAACTTCAATCCGGCTGATACCACCTACGCCACCGACCAGGCCCGCACCGTTGTGCGGGGGGATTTCAGGCAGTGCTGGCACACCAGCACCGGCCCCGCCGTGTATACGGCCGAATGCGATCCGGCACCTGCTGTCGCAGCGGCAGAACCCGTCCCTGTCCCGCAAACCGTTGCCGCAGTTGCACCAGTAGCCGTTGCGCAGCCTGTGGTCGAGAGAGTGACGCTGGATGCCGATGCGCTGTTCGATTTTGACCGATCGACACTTCGTCCTGCCGGACGCAGTGCGCTGGATGATTTCGTCGGCAAGGCCAAGGATCTCAATCCGGAAATGATTGTCGCTGTCGGTCATACCGACCGCTTCGGCTCCGACGCCTATAACCAGCGCCTTTCCGAGCAACGTGTGGCGACAGTCAAGACCTATCTGGTGGACAAGGGTATCGATCCCAATCGCATTCGCACCGAAGGCCGGGGCGAGATGGAACCCGTCACCAAGGCGGGCGAATGTCTCGGCGGCAAGAGCGCCAGCGTGATTGCCTGCCTGCAACCAGATCGCCGCGTCGAAATCGAAGTGACCGGCACTCGAATGGCCAAGTAGGTCATTCCACTACTCGCAGGACTGCGGGCCGGAAAAACCAAGCGTTTGGGACTTATCCGGTCCGTGTACTGCAAATGTGTGCTCTGCCAATGCATCACGCCCAATTTCGTTACATAGAGGAATTTTAAAATGAACAAATTCATTCTCAACATGATCGTCATGGCGTTCGGTTTTGCTTTCAGTGCCGGTGCCATGGCGGAAGACATGTCTAAAGCCAACTACACCGCCGGTAAAGATCGCATTACGGCTGACTACAAAGCGGCCAAAGCGGCTTGTGCCTCGCTGTCCGGCAACACGAAAGATATTTGTGTCGCTGAGGCTCAGGGTAAAGAAAAAGTGGCCAAAGCCGAACTTGAAGCCAGCTACAAGCCCACCATAAAGAACCACTATCAAGTGCGCATCGCCAAGGCTGAATCCGCTTATTCGGTGGCGAAGGAGCGTTGTGACGACATGGCCGGCAATGCGAAGGATGTTTGCTTGAAGGAAGCGAAGGCTGCTCAGACCGCCGCCAAAGCTGACGCCCTGGTGCAGAGGAAAACTGCAGAGGCGAATGCAAAGGCCAACGAGAAGTCCTCCGAAGCACGGGGCGAGGCGAGCGAAAAAGCGAGCGACGCCCGTAAAGATGCTACGGCAGACAAGCTTGAGGCTGAGTACAACTTGGCCAAGGAAAAGTGCGATGCGTTCGCCGGCAGTGCCAAGGATCAATGCCTGAGTCAGGCCAAAGCGCGCTTTGGCAAGTAATTGGACGTGCGCGATCAATGATGAAGTATTGGAAACATAATGTTTTGTGAAAGAGGTAATCCCATGAAAACGCTAAATAAATATGCATTCAGTGCAGTGGCCGCAGTCATGCTGCTTGGCCTGGGTGGTTGTTCCGGCATGTCGCAGCAAGGGCAGAACACGGCTGTCGGCGCCGGTATCGGTGCTGTCGGTGGTGCCATTCTTACAGGTGGCAGTGCGGTCGGAACGGTTGGCGGCGCAGCCGTCGGTGGCGTTGTAGGCCACGAAATCAGCAAGTAAGCGTGTCCTGATCCCGCCGCGAGCTTGTTAGCTTGCGGCGCGGCAGCGGGGCCATCAGGAGATAACCATGATGAAATCCGGAAAATTTCTCGGCACGGCCATGATCGCCAGCGCGTTGCTTGTGGTGCTGTCCGCATGCCCGAAGCCGGAAGGCCCGATGGAACGGGCAGGCAAGGACGTCGACCAAGCGGTTGAAAAGGTCGGCGAGCAGATCGAAAAAGCCGGCGACAATATCCAGGACGCGGCCAAGGACAACAAGAAGTAACCGCGGGGACGTATCAGAAATTTTGTGTGCTGAGATCATAATGCCGGATTTATTTATGCTGTGACTGGATTTGTTTAATAACGCACAATAACCAATTTTTAACTTATTTATATACCGGCAAAAATGGAACTTTATTTTTAGCGCTGCAGACGCAGCAAGTTTTAAACGAGGAAATCATGAACACTATTTCAAAAACAATGGCATGTTTTGCACTCGTTTCATTATTTGGAACTGCGACGGCGGCAAACATTATTTTTACTGATACACAAGACTGGTCCGCCAATCCGCTTACCATTTCCGCTGCAGACCCCTTTACCTGGACTCATGACATCACGGGCCTTAACGGCTACATCCCCAATAGCGAAATGTTTATTGAATCGGCCCATCTGACCATTAATCTGATCGATTTTGAGAACAAAGGCAGGGAAACCATTAGTTTCCTTATCGGTAGCGACGGTTCTTCTCAAGTTTTCAACTTCAAGAATTTGAATAATGGATCACGGGGAAGAGAGTATGAGATGGATCTTGATAGCGCTTTGTTTGATCTGCGTGCCGATGGCGCGATAGATATTTCAGTAAGCGCACCGACGGGAAGTTTTCAGCTTATAAGTTCTACTTTAACGGTTGTCGATCCACCGATCTCAACAATCCCGGAGCCCGCCAGTCTTGCTCTTCTGAGTATTGGGCTGCTCTGTTGCGGGGTGGCGTACAGGCCGCGTATATCCACCAACCGGTCCAATACTGGCCCGTTATAGGTCTCATTTGGGGCAATGGGTGGACGTTTTTACGAGTTGTTGTCAATCAGCCATTGGTCATTTTAATGACTTGGTATGTGCACTGGTGAACAGATCCATGCCATAAAAACAGCATGGATTTTTGTTATGGCTGAACTATTTTCAGGCGCTTCTTTGGTGATGCCATTTTGATCATGTTAGTGGCTTGTCATGGAGAACCTGACCCCCATTCATTCCATTGAATTCAGTATTGGCCTTCAGGCTACCTATGCGCGGCACCGCATATTCGCCGAATTCAGACACAGCAGGCAGACCGGGACAAGACGCATGCATCGCATGAGAGGCTTTGACGGCAGGCCAGCGAATAGCACCCAATTCGCACTGCATCGTAGTGAAATTCTTGTTCTTATGTTTGCCAGCGCACAGAGAGGTATATGACTTTCGCATATCGTGTTCAGCACAAATCACCAAGATTGGTTGTACTTGGCTGCGTAAACGGGTGTCGTCACCTGCGCTTGGCGACCTCGGAAATATATCGTGCGCTCAATTGCTTAGGCGGAGGATTGGCATGTGTTCAAGAGAGCATCTTGAAAAAGAAACCGGGGATTTTTTTGATCTTCACTGGGGGGAGGAGGCCATTCCCGCATGGAATTTCTCCTGGAATTGGTGTGGCTTGATTCCCAATCATGATCTTGATGGCATCTATGCATTGTTCAGTGGGGGAGAGCTGGTTTACGTGGGCCTGGGCGCTGGTCGTGGTCATGGAACACACAAAAATCATGGGCTGCGCAAACGCTTGCTCGCTCATGTTTTGGAGCTTACCCCGGCGGATTCAGATGCCCACTATATTCTTGAGCCGCGGTGGCGTAATGCTGGAGTGGACCAGATTGCAACGCTGGGTTTTCCCTCGGAAAGTTCATATCTGGCCTACGCATTGGAGCACTACCTGATCACAAAACTGGATCCTCCAGAAAACCACAGAAATCACGCCCCCAGAATCCATTGAACGATGAAACGTCATTAACAAGAGCAAATCAAGCGCGGGGAGAAAATAGCCGAAATGGGTAATTCCTACACCGACCAGGTCAAGCTGCATTTTGAAATCCGCAAGTTTGGCAAGCCGGTGAATCCAACAAAATTCATCACGGCAGAGAAATCATGAACGAGCAGAACGAAACACTGGAAGACGACCTCCTGGATGCAGAAGAGGAGGCCGAGCTGGAAGAAGTCGAGGTTGCTGCCGATCTGGAAGTCGAACAGGCACAGACGGAAGAAAGCAGTGCTTACGCGAAGGATTCGACCGGCGATGTGACACAGATTTACCTGAATGAAATTGGCCAGAGTGCCTTGCTGACCCCGGATGAAGAACGCGCGCTGGCGCGGCGCGTGGTGCAGGGGGATTTCCAGGCGCGGCAGAAAATGATCGGGCACAACTTGCGGCTCGTGGTGAATATCGCCAAGCATTACATCAATCGCGGCATGCCCCTGCTGGACTTGATCGAGGAAGGCAATATCGGACTGATACATGCCTTGGAAAAGTTCGATCCCGAGCGCGGTTTCCGCTTTTCCACCTACGCAACCTGGTGGATAAGGCAGGGCATCGAGCGTTCGATCATGAATCAGTCGCGCACCATCCGGCTGCCGGTGCATGTGATCAAGGAACTGAACGTCTACCTGCGTGCCCAGCGCCATCTGGAAGCGCATAACGGGCAGGAGCCGACGGTCGAGGATATTGCCCTCCTGGTGGGCAAGGATGTCGAAGACGTGCGACGGGTGATGAACCTGAATGAGCGCGTGGCGTCCTTGGATGCGCCGCTGGATATCGATCCGATGCTGACGATCGGCGAATCGATCCCGGACGAGCAGCATGACGGCCCGGAGACCCTGCTGCAAAATGCCGAGATCGAACGCTATGTCTGCGAATGGCTCAAGCAGTTGCCGGACAAGCAACGCATGGTGATCGAGCGCCGCTACGGGCTCAACGGCCACGAGATCTGCACCCTGGAGGATCTGGCGGCGAGCCTGAGTCTGACGCGCGAACGGATCCGGCAGATCCAGATTCAGGCGTTGGAACAATTACGCCGTATCCTGCGCCGCTATGGGGTTTCGCGGGATGTGGCTTATTAATATTTCGCTTAGGTTCTGTTGACGCTAGATTGGTTTTTACGCAAGCCCGCCAACTCGTCGGAGCGCTCCGACAAGTTGGCGGGCTTGCGTATTTGAGTCAATAGATTTTACCTTCCTTGCCTGCGGTTTTCTTCCTCGCGCAGCAGCTCGTCGCGCTCGATCCTCCTGTCATTCTGCCTGCTCGCGGCAGGCCTGGAGCTTTGCCCACGCGGTGCGACCTCGGGCACTGAAGGCAGTGCGGCGGGTACGGATGGCGTGACTCGCGGGGGGGCTGCTGGTTGCACGCGCGGTTCCGGCCTGCCGCGAGTTTCGGGTGCCGGCACGGCCGGGACTGCTGGCGTGGCTTGCCGTGGCGTAACCGGCGGCGCTGGGGTAGCGGGTGCCGGTGAGGGCACAACCGGTTGCACGCGCGGTTCCGGCCTGCCGCGAGTTTCGGGTGCCGGCACGGCCGGGACTACTGGCGTGGCTTGCCGTGGCGTAACGGGCGGAGCTGGGGTAGCAGGTGCCGGTGATGGCACAACCGGTTGCACGCGTGGCTCCGGCCTGCCGCGAGTTTCGGGAGCAGGCACGGCCGGGACTACTGGCGTGGCTTGCCGTGGTGTAACGGGCGGCGCAGGGGCGACAGGCGCCGGTGATGGCACAACCGGTTGAACGCGCGGTTCCGGTCTGCCGCGGGTCTCGGGCGCCAGCACGGCCGGGACTGCTGGCGTGGCTTGCCTTGGTGTAACAGGCGGCACCGGGGTAGCAGGCGCCGGTGATGGCACAACCGGTTGCACGCGCGGTTCCGGTTTGCCGCGGGTCTCGGGCGCCGGCACGGCCGGGACTGCTGGTGTGGCTTGCCGTGGTGTAACGGGCGGCGCAGGGGCGACAGGCGCCGGTGATGGCACAACCGGTTGCACGCGCGGTTCCGGTCTGCCGCGTCGGTCATCCGCCCTGTCGGCGGGCGTTGCCGGTGGGGGGAGCGCGGTCGGTTGCGCGATGCGTGCCGGGGCGACCACCTTGACTGCAGGCGCGGGCACAGGTGCTACCGGTTTCAATTGCTTGCGTGCCGCGTCGTCGAGCGGTCTGCCCGGTTTGGCTGTCAGTTGAGGTTGTTGCGCGGCGAAACCGGCGTGCGCCGCCGGCGGCGCGGTACGGGCGACGACAGGCCGCTCGAACACCCGCGGCGGGGGCTTGTCGCCCTGGTCGGCCGCCCCGCGCACGCTTTTCTGCGTCGGCGCCACTTGCGGGGCAACTGCTACCGGCCCGCTGACGATCATTTCCCTTGATACATTTACCGCCGCCCTCGATACCGGCTGCGACTGCACGAACGCGGTTCTTGGCACGGCAACGACGGCGCCAGGCACGGCCCGGTTGACATAGACGATATTGGTTATGTTCGTGTTGGTGTAGTAATTGTTGATCACGGTGGTGTTGATCACCGTGTTGCTGCGGTTGATATTCTCGAAATAGCGGCGGCTGACCGGATAGGCCGGGCGATAGACTTCGCGCGGTCCAAGCGGGAACCAGGCAACGCCAAAGATTCCGCTGGAGATCGTCAGGCGGAAGTTGGCCCCGCCCACGAATACCACCAGTGCCGGCGCGTAGTAGGCCCGGCTGCGCACCGGGCCGGGTATCCAGCCCCATGTGCCGTGCAGATTCGCCCAGCGGCCGTAATGGGATACGGCAAAGCCCCAGGGCGCGTCATCCACCCAGGTCCAGCCCCATGGATCGATCCAGGCCCAGTGTCCGTCGCGATAGGGCGCCCAGCCAGCGGACACGCGATTGGGGTACCAGACGTTGCCGTAGCTGGCATCAACACCCCAACGGCCGTGTTCATCCAGATCCTGATAACCGACCACATCCTGCGAGACATAGCGGGCGGAAAGCGAGTTGTCGTAAGCGCGATCACGCACGCTCGACCAGCGGTCGAAATCGTCAAGGCGCGGGTCGTCGATATAGTCGTAATCGCGTAAGTCACTTCCCATGAAGCGGTACGCCTGCCGCGAATCGACGAGATAGGACGCGTCTTCGCCATATACCTCGCCTTGGCCGCTGCGCACGATGATCGTGGTCGCGTCGTCGTCGGGGTCCACTTCGATCCGGTATGCGCCGGGCTGGCGCAGGGTAAAGGCGAGATTCGGCGTATCGATCTCAAATAGCTGACCGCGCTCAAGACGACGCACGCGCACGTTCAATACGCCTTGCGTCAATTGCAGCTGGGTGATCTGGTCGTCGAGATTGAGGATGGAAACACCGGTATCGGCATCCAGACGAATCATCGCACCGCCCACCTGGATTTCAGCCCGTGCCCGCCGATCCGTCCAGAGGCGGTCACCGGTGGTCAGCGGCCTGTTGATTCTGGCTTCATCCCAGTCGTTCTCGCCAGCCGGGGAAAAACTGACAGCGCCGGATGTATAGCCCAGTCGGGCGACACGCGATGGCGGATCCGCGCTGGCCAAGGCACTGACGAGTGAAATTGCGATGCCGGCCAGAAAAGCGATCGCTCGAAGACGGAGAGGGTGCGTATGCATGGACTTACTCCTTGCATGAAAGATCACGCCGGTTGGGTCGATCGATGGAACCGACAGTTGCGATGCTGCGCGGTATCGTTCCTGGAGTTGGCGATCCGCCAATGAAGTGACGAGGCTGCGCCGGATTCAATAGAACCCGCGCTATTTCTTGTGTAGCACAACGATCGGGTAACGCTTGCTCTATTCGACAATGAAGAAACCGCACGGTCTTCAGGGGCGCAAGAGCGGCAAATCTCTGTATCGATTGGAGTCTGCACACTGCGGCAAGTTCATTGGACGTCCGTGCGCTAGCGGCTTGGCGGCGTTTTGCCGGCCGCGCCCCGTGACTGCGCTATGTACGGAGCCGTACAGACGGCGGGGGGCGGGTACGCGATATTGGGGTTCTTGTTGCCCGGTTCTTCTGGATTCCTGCACAGGGAAATTCCAAAGGAAGCCATCCGGCGTCCTGCGGCGTATTGAGCCCGCATCCCCTCACATCCGATTGGATTGCGCGGCGGTATTTGAAATATCGCGGATCAACGTCAGGCACGATTTGTTACTGGAGACATCGATGAATGCACTATTGAGAAATACCTTGGCCGTGGTCGGCTTGGCAATCGCTGCGCAAGCGAGCGCGCAGGTCACCTTTTACGAACGTGAAGGTTTTGCAGGCCGCTCATTTACCACGGACCAGCCGATTCGCAATTTTGAACGCTTCGGCTTCAACGATCGGGCTTCGTCGGTGGTGGTCGATCGCGAGCGTTGGGAGGTTTGCGAAGAGGTTCGTTTCCGTGGCCGGTGCGTGGTTCTGCGCCCGGGCCAGTATCCATCGCTGGCTGCAATGGGTTTGAACAACCGCATTTCATCGGTGCAGACCGTGAGCCGGAATGCGCGCATCAATGACAACCGTTATGCGCCGGTTCCGGGGCCACGTTATGACAACAACGCGGCTGCGCAGGTCACCTTTTACGAACGTGAAGGCTTTGTTGGGCGATCTTTCACCACGCAGGAGCAAATCGGCAATTTCGAGCGCTTTGGCTTCAATGATCGCGCCTCGTCGGTCCTGGTCCTGCATGGCCTGTGGGAGGTCTGCGAAGACGGCCGGTTCCGGGGGCGGTGCGTTGTTCTGCGTCCGGGCCGGTATCCATCGCTGGCTGCCATGGGCCTGAACAACCGTGTTTCATCGGCGCGGGCCATGAGCCGGAATGCGCGGATCAATGAAAATCGCTATGCGCCTGCTCCCGTGGCGATCGACCACTACCGTCGGCGCGACAACGAGCAGCTGTACGAGGCCGATGTCACCTCCGTGCGCGCAGTGGTCGGCCCGCCGGATCAGCGTTGCTGGATCGAGCGCGAACAAGTCGTTCAGGAACAACGCAACAACAGCGTTCCCGGGGCGATTGCCGGCGCGGTCATCGGCGGCATTCTCGGTCACCAGATCGGTGGCGGAAGCGGCCAGGATATTGCCACGGTTGGCGGTGTGGTTGCTGGCGCCGCAGTGGGTGCCAACCTGGGTCGCAACAGTGGTGGCGGGCAACAGGTTGTAACGCAAGATGTGCAGCGTTGCGCCAACGAACCCAGCCAGGCCCAGCCTGATTACTGGGACGTGACTTACACTTTCCGTGGCCAGGAACATCGCGTGCAGATGAGCACGCCCCCCGGCCCCACCATAACTGTCAACAGGCAGGGTGAGCCCCGCGAGTAACGAGCAGTGCGGATTGAGCAGGATGGCCCTTCGGGGCCATTTTGCTTGGCGTACCATGATCGGAGTGTTCACGTTTCTGTTTCGGGATGAGCATGCAAACTTTTCATTGCGACCATTGCGGTCAGTTGGTGTTCTTCGAGAACGTAACCTGCGAGACCTGTGGCCATGCGCTTGGCTTTTTGACCGATTTGCGCACGATGAGCGCCCTGGCACCGGCCGAGAACGGGCTCTGGCGTAGCCTCAATCCGAACGCCGCCGGTTACCGCTACCGGATGTGCAGCAACTATGCGCGGGAGGACGTTTGCAACTGGATGCTGCCCGAGCATGATCCACATAACCTGTGTGCCTCTTGCCGCCTGACAGAGATCATTCCTGCCCTTGGCATGCCGCAGCACCGTACCTATTGGTATCGCATGGAACAGGCCAAGCGTCGGCTGATTTATACCTTGTCGACATTGGGCCTTGTGCCCGTCAGCAAGGCTGAAGACCCCCGGCAGGGCCTGGCCTTTCGCTTTCTGGCCGACAGTGTTCATTCCGGCCCGGTCACGACGGGCCATGACAACGGGGTTATCACGCTCAATATTGCCGAGGCTGACGACATATGGCGCGAACGGTTGCGCTCCCATTTGGGCGAGCCCTATCGCACGTTGCTCGGACATTTTCACCATGAGATCGGCCATTACTACTGGGATCGCCTGATCGGCGGCAGTGTGGGGATTGCCATGTTCCGGCAGCTGTTCGGTGACGAGCGGGACGACTACGACGCCAGCCTCAGGCGTTACTACGAGCAAGGGCCGCAGCCAGGCTGGCCACAGCGTTTTGTCACGGCCTACGCGAGCGCTCACCCGTGGGAAGACTGGGCCGAAACCTGGGCGCAGTATCTGCAAATGGTCGATGCACTGGAAACGGTACAGGCCTGCGGGATGCTACTCACGCCTGCCAACCCGAATGATCCCGTGCTGGTGAGTGGTGCTCATACGAGTGCAGGCTCTTTCGACCAGATGCTGGCGCGCTGGTTTCCGCTCAGCTACGTTCTGAACAACCTGCATCGCAGCCTGGGCATGCCCGATGGTTACCAGTTTTCTCTGGCTCAACCCGTTATCGCCAAGCTGCGATTCGTGCATGAAATCGTGACAGGTCGATAAGACTTAGCCAACAAGCTGTCTCGACGATACCTGAATGACCTGAATTGATTCCCGTAAATAAACCGGACTATGAGCGCTAGCGCACCGAACAGCGGAGGGCATGCGCGTAGAGTCAACACTGAACGGTGCTGCCGGCAACTCAATTGTTGGCCGCTCCCGTAGAAGCGATGGCCTGATCTGTCGACGCTGCTTGTTACCACCAGAAGCTGATCAATCTGGGGGATTGTCCGCAATGTTGTGGGTGATTTCGGCAAGACAACCAGAAGGATTCATCATGAAATATTCCAACATTATGGCTGTAGCACTCACGACGCTGGCATTGGTCGCCTGTACCGGCCCGGCTGGACCGCAAGGCGCAACGGGCAGCACCGGTTATACGGGTGCAACCGGGTATACCGGCGCGACTGGCGATACCGGCGCAACCGGGTATACCGGCGCAACGGGTGGCACGGGTGCCACCGGCGATACCGGTGCAACGGGATACACCGGGGCAACCGGCGACACAGGTGCAACCGGATATACCGGGGCAACCGGTGATACGGGTGCAACCGGCAGTACTGGCGCCAAGGGCAGCACAGGCGCAAAGGGAACGACCGGCGATGGCACCGTGGTGATCATTCCGGCGCGCTAAAGCGGTTCGATCCGGCCAATGAAAGGCATCTTGCAAGAAGCAGCACGGCTGCATTGGATGCAGAGATGGACCCCGGTTCAATCATCGGGGTCTTTTCTCCATCAGGAACGGTGCGGATAGGGCCGACAAAGTCTACGGGCGCGCAAGATGCAGAAACGCCCCGTAGTCGATGCGTTCAGCATGGCTGCCCGCGCAAAGAACGAACAAGCGTTAGCAGAGTCTGATACAGCGTTGGCCAGTAAATCGGCCCACGTATTTTGGCTCTGTTGACGTTGGTTACATAGCTGCGCTGGGGCGGGAAAATGCCAGTCACTAGGCATGCGACGCAGACAATAACGGGTTATTTTCAAGGAGCATAACGCAGTGAATGGCGTTTTTCCGCCCCAGCCCTTCGGGTTTGGGGCATTTCGAGCGGCCTTCCGCGTTGCAAACCGCTTGCAATACCCGTATTGCGGCGCGCTTTGCGCCTTGAAATCCATCTCGAACTGCCCCAAACGCAGTTTTGTAACCAACGTCAACAGAACCTAAGCACTGACCATATGAGGTCCAATATGAAACGCTTACTTTTTGCCGCAATCCTTGCCATTGCCACCATCCCGGCATTCGCCGCCGATGTGGGCGTATCGGTCAGCATCGGCCAACCCGGCTTCTATGGCCGTCTCGACATCGGCGGCTATCCGCCCCCGCAAATTATCTATCGGCAGCCGATCCTTATCGAACGGGTTGGCGTTCGCCGTCCGCCGGTCTACCTGCATGTGCCGCCAGGCCATGCGAAAAACTGGCGCAAACACTGCCGCGCCTACAACGCCTGCGGCGAGCGGGTCTACTTCGTGCAGGATCGCTGGTACCAAAACGAATATGTTCCACGTTACCAGCAGCGTCATGGCGATCGACGGGATGATGGCCCGCGCAGAGACAAAAGGTACGACCGCCAGCGCGATGATCGCAACGATCGCAACCGTGACCGTAATTATCGCTGAGGCAAGGGGCGAAGCTCCCGGCATAACCCTTGTGTAATGCGAGGAGCCGGGGGCGATGCCAATCCTGGCTGCTTTGCGTCTTTGAGCGTGCATCTGTGGCTTTGGGTTTTGCAATTGACGCCGCGAATGTCAACGATTTGACCAGTTCGTGCGTTAAATACATGGGTGACGATATTTTTCCGAACCCGACACCACAGATGGAGGTTGCCATGTTCACGCGCAACGTCGTTATGAAAAAAGTTCTTTTTGCCCTGGTGGGGGGTGTCGTTTTGGCGGCAGTCTCCGGTTGTGTCGTCGCGCCGTATCCGGCCACCGGGCCGGCCTATGTCGAGCCCTACTACCCAAGTCCCGGCGTGAGTTGGGTCTGGCAATTCAATCCAAGCTACGGTTGGGGCTGGCATCACCCCCAGCATGGCTGGCACAACAGAGGCGGCGGGTATCGAGGAGATAGAGGCCACCGCTAATCGCCGGCGCCAGGCTTTGTTGGCGCAAGATTAATTTTTACACGGATGGGCAAACGGCTCATCCACTTGGATAGCACTCCGCCCTTCTTGTCGGAAGCTTTGTGGTCATGGTTTGCAAGATTCCGGTCTTGCTTGCCGTGAATGCAGCGCCTCGGCATGAAGGGCGGAGTTGCTTCCGCCAACCTGTTTGTTCCTGTCACGCGGAATGATTCCCCAGCTAAAAGGCGGGTTTGTGCCCGATACGGTGGCGAAACGCTTGCTGCTGGTTTGGGGGTGTTTCCGGAAACCGTGCCGGATTGATGTGCGCCAGCGCACAGACCGGGCGCAAGCATGCCACTACTTTGTACTTGTCAGGCATCAGGGTTTGCCTCTGCACAACATGCACGATGGACCCGATGCCGGCAGTGACAACGGACACCCGATAGGCAATTTTGCCGGCCGGATTCCGAACGGAAGGAGTTGGACATGAACTGGAATATCATTGAAGGCAACTGGAAGCAGTACAAGGGCATGATCAAGGCTCGGTGGGGCAAGCTCACCGACGATCATCTGGATGTGATTGCGGGCAAGCGCGACCAGCTGGCAGGCAAGATCCAGGAGACCTACGGGCTTACTCAGGAAGAAGTCGAAGAAGAGATCAAGAGCTTTGAAGAGCGCGATAAGGACGATCCTCCGAAGCACTCTTCCTGACCTGGTACCGTTGTGCGCCGTGAGGCGCACAGCGGCAAGGTTGCCGCAGAAGGCGCCATGTTGAATTTCTTAAAAGCAATCAAAAGGCTATGCGCCAAAGACGGGCAAGGCCATTTGTTCAGTCACCCCATGCAAGCCCGGAACTTTGCCCGATGGCGGGTTACCGGGAATCGCGTGCCGCAAACCTGAGTTAACCCAACCCGCGCCAGTCCATGCAGGCCCCTCTGCGCTATGTGCGCTACCGTACCGACCCCCTGTTTGTTTGTGGTTAAGCTGTTTTTAGGGTTTCAGTGCATGGGGTTGAGAAAAACACGCTGAGTCCCACCGTACGGTATTTGAAACGTCATGTCCGAAGACATAGTTTCCCACCGTAGAGCGCGAGTCTGGACTGGGGCTGAATCTGCATACGAATGCACAACATTTTCACGAAGCGGGATGGGCTGAAACCGGCTGCTTTGCGACCCACTTGCCACTTCCATCGGCAGCAACCGATGGACCGGTTTCAGCTTGGCGGTTTATCGATAGAAGGCTGGCAGCAAGAAGCCTTGTTTTACTTACATCTGGAGAATCAATCATGAAAATCAACAAATATGTTTCCGCAGCATGTCTGGCTGTTGCACTGGTGTCTGTCGTGGGCTGTTCCTCTACCCCGAAGCAGGAAGGGACCGGCGAGTATATTGACGACAGCGTCATCACCACCAAGGTCAAGGCCGCCATATTCAATGAGCCCACACTGAAGGTACTGCAGATCAATGTCGAAACCTTCAAGGGCGTTGTTCAACTGAGTGGCTTTGTGGATTCACAGGCCGCAGCGAACAAGGCTGTCGAGGTGACGCGTACAGTCAAGGGCGTGATGTCGGTCAAAAACAGCCTGGTTGTCCGCTAAGCTGAAGTCATTGCAAGCGCGGCCGCTGCCGGATGTCCTGTCCGCCAGCGGCCGCATGTTTGTCTGCCATTTCCCACGCAACTTGGCATCTGGTGAGGGGTCGCCGCACAGCCGGATTCCTGGCACGGGATGGCAATCCTTTTTTGCATGCCCTTCTGTTACCCGCTAGGCTGGGTAGATACGGTGATGCGTTGCGGCATGCCGGCCCCGTTCGGGCTGGTTTTGCGTGGAAGGAGCCCATTCTGTCATGAGCGATCCGATTGAAGAACTGACGGCGAAATTCCTGCGCACCTGTGGCGAGGCCGGTGAAAGCGAACAGCGCGTTGTTGATCGCCTGACGAAACGCCTGCATATCAGCCGCAATACTTCCCAGGAGTTCGAAGAGAGTCTGTCGGTCGGGCAGCGTCTTGCCGACCGTATTGCGATCTTTGGCGGTTCCTGGACGTTCATCCTTATTTTCTTGTCCGTGCTGCTTGCCTGGATTGTGCTGAATACGCTGATTTTGACGCAGCTCGGCAAACCTTTTGATCCATACCCTTACGTTTTTCTCAATCTCATTTTGTCCATGCTGGCGGCCTTGCAGGCCCCCGTCATCATGATGTCGCAGAACCGTCATGCCGCTAAAGACCGCGCTGCCGCCGAGCATGATTACGAAGTCAATTTGAAATCCGAACTGGAAATCTTGGCACTGCATCAGAAGATCGACATCTTGCGCGAACAGCAATGGGCCGATCTGGTGGCACTGCAGCATGAACAGATCCAGCTGTTGACCCAGTTGCTGGAGGCGCGCAGCGGTGCGCAATCCGCCGCGTAATCGACCTGTCGCCATGTCCCTCGACCCCGGACCTATCCAGACCAAAGGGCATGTCTACGGCCTAGCGGACGGCCTCCTTGTTTTTTGACCCGTATACGGATACCACGCCATGACCTATTTCCATCGCCATACCGAACGACACCGCACCGAGCGTATCGGCTGGTTGCGCGCCGCCGTGCTGGGTGCCAACGACGGCATCGTATCGACCGCCAGCCTTGTGGTCGGCGTTGCCGCGGCCAGTGTCAGCCACGGCAATATCCTGTTGACCGGCGTTGCCGGGCTGGTGGCCGGGGCCATGTCGATGGCCGCGGGGGAGTATGTCTCGGTGTATTCGCAGGCGGATACCGAGAACGCCGATCTGTCGCGCGAGCGCGCCGAGCTGGAGAAGGATCCCGCCGCAGAACAGCGCGAGCTGATGGCCATCTATGTGGGCCGGGGGCTCTCTCCCGATCTGGCGCACCAGGTGGCCGAGCAACTGATGCTGCACGATGCGCTCGGTGCCCATGCGCGCGACGAGCTGGGTATCTCGGAAACGCTCAGCGCGCGGCCGATTCAGGCTGCGCTGGCATCGGCCGCCAGTTTCGCGCTCGGTGCCGTGCTGCCGCTGGCCGTAACGGCCCTGGCGCCTGAACGCGATCTGATTCCCTGGGTGTCGGCCACATCGCTCGCCTTCCTCGCCTTGTTGGGCGGCGTTGCGGCGAAGGCGGGCGGAGCCGGTGTTCTGGTGGGCGCATGGCGGGTTACTTTTTGGGGCGCGCTGGCGCTGGCGATCACCGCGGGGGTAGGCGCGCTGTTCGGCGCTGGCGGTTGAATCGGGAAGTGAACAGGAAAACGGTTGAAATCTGCTTCCGCCCGCCATTGACAAGGCCCGGACGCTTTCGCGTTCGGGCCTTGTATGAATGGGTACCAACCCTGGCCACTCAGCCCGTGTTGGTATCTGACAGTTTACCTGCGGGCTGATGTCTTACAGGCGACCCATCAACAACAGCACTATGACAATGAGCAGTACCAAGCCCAGACCACCGCTAGGGTAGTAACCCCAGTTGCGGCTGTGCGGCCAGGAAGGGATGGCGCCGATCAGCAGCAGGACCAGAACGATCAATAGTATGGTTCCTAGACTCATGATGAACTCCCAAAAAGTTATGGTGAAATCAATTGGCCGGCGCAGATGCTGCGGGCGGTACCACGATCACCGTGGTGCCATCGCCAGATTTGCCGGTCTCGCCCTTGCTGCCCTCGTACCCTTGGGTACCTTGAGCACCGGTTGCACCCTGGCTGCCTTCTGTGCCGCTTGCACCTTGCGGGCCGGAGGGGCCTGCCGGGCCGGGGACTGCGGCAGGTGTGGCAGGTACATTAACCACGGTAGGTTTGTCACATGCGGTCAAGCCCAGCGCAGCCAGCAGCGCCAAGATCAGAATTGAGCGGTTCATGTTCATGGGAAATCCTTTAAATAAAGTTGGAAAGAGGGAAACCAGGATGACCAAAACGACTTGGGATGCCGCATCCGGCATTTGAACAGCGTATGCCCAGTGCATGGACAGTTCAGTGCGCTGGCGAACACAAGGGCAAGAATTTCACCGTGCAGCTTTCGGCCCGCACAATCTGAAACCGGGAGAGAAAACCAAACCGCTGCGGAAGGGCATACGTTCGCTAGCGCACAGACACACGCTGTTACAACGCGCATCCTTAAAAACGATAGGTCGAATCGTTGCCTTAAAGCCAAGGGATTCGACATCTGTTTTTATCAAACGGGAGGATCTGCAATGCGTAACAAACTTGTTTTACTGGCGATGCTGTTGGGGCCGCTGGCACCGGCTTCGGCGCAGGTGAGCATCGGGATCAGTCTGCCCAGCGTGAGTATCGGGATCAACCTGCCGCTGTACCCGCATCTGGTGCCGGTACCGGGCTATCCGGTCTACTATGCGCCGCGACTCAATTCGAATTATTTTTTCTACGATGGCATGTACTGGGTCTTCCAGTCGGATAGCTGGTATGTCAGCTCCTGGTACAACGGGCCTTGGGGGATGGTGGAACCGGAGTTTGTGCCGGTATACGTCCTGCGAATCCCCGTGCGCTATTACCGCAGCGCGCCTGATTACTTCCGCGGCTGGCAAAGGGATGCGCCGCCACGCTGGGATGAACACTGGGGCAATGATTGGGCCCAGCGCCGTAGTGGTTGGGACCGGTGGAACCGCAATGCTGTTCCCGCGCGCCCGCCGCTGCCGCTCTATCAGCGTAACTATTCCGGTGATCGCTACCCCCGTGTAGAACAGCAGCGTACGCTGGAAAACCAGCATTACCGTTACCAGGTACGCGACCCGCTGGTGCGCCAGCTGCGCGAGAGAAGTGCGCCCGCGCCACGCGAGATGCAGAATACACCGCAAGAGAGAAACAGGGGGGCAACCCCGCGCGACAACCCGCCACAACCCGCCCAGCAGCGAGCGCCAGCCAGCCCGCGGGCGCAACAGCAGGAGCCGGGGCAGTCGGCGCCGCCCGTCCAGCAACCGCCTTCCCGGCAACGTGAAGATCAGCCTCAACAATCGCCGCCCCGGCAAAGGGAAGTTCAGCCCCGGCAGCAGGCCCCCGAATCGCGCCGCCAGGAAGCCGGGCCACAAGGTAAAGGCGTGCCGCAAGAGGTAAGGCAAGGTCAAGGTCAAGAGAAGCGGCCAGGCCAGGCAAAGAATCGCAAGACCCTCGAAGAGGAAGAACAGGACCGGCAGGACCGCAGAAAATAACTAGCAAGACTGGCAATAAAGGCTCCCCTGGGAGCCTTTATGTTGTGCAAACATTGATTTTTGCACCGCCGTGCCAGTTGCGCACCTCGGCAATACGGCACTGGCTGTACACAACTTCAGTAAACAACTGAAGCAGGGATGTCTACCATTGATAGGGCAGGGCCGTTGCCATGAATTGTTTTTGCAAAGTCCTCCACAAGGGAAAATCAATGATCAATACCTTGCTTTCCGGAAAATCGAAACCCACATTGCCCAAGCAGCGCACCGATGCGCTCTCGCTTTTGCCCCCCCGCATGCTTGCCGCGATGGTTGTACTGGCAACACCCTGCGTCGGCGCGCAAACCGTGGCCGAATGCACGCAGGAGGCCGACAATGCCCACCGGCTCGCTTGCTACGACCGCCTGTTTCGTGGGGATCGCGAAGCCTCCGCTGGCGGTTTGCCCACCGCGCCGATTGCGCCCGCCATACCACCAGCGCTGGCGGCCTCAAGTGTTGCCGCGGCCAAACAGATCGACGAGCCGCAAACGGCGCCAACGGCAATGACCAAGTTCTGGGAGCTCACCCCGTCCGACAAGCGCGGTACGTTTGTCGTGCGTACCTATCTGCCGAACTTTGTGCTGCCGCTGCACTACACTTCCAGCATCAACCGGGTGCCGAGCAGCCCGACGCAGCCTGCGAGTACACGCAAAACCAACTACCGGCGGATCGAGGCCAAATTGCAGGTCTCCCTGCGCGCCAAAGTTGCCGAGGATGTTTTGTTGCCGGATGCCGACCTGTGGTTCGCCTACACGCAGCAGTCTCTGTGGCAGGTATGGAATGAACAGGATTCCTCGCCGTTTCGCAGCACCGACTACCAGCCCGAAGCCATCTACGTGGTTCCGGTTCCGCAGCAGCTGGGTACGCTGCCGGGAGGCTGGCACTGGCGCATGGTGCAGCTCGGGTTGGCCCACCAATCCAATGGGCAAAGCGATCCGCTGTCGCGCAGCTGGAACCGGGTCTACGTTGGAACGGCTTTCGAGCGCGGCGAATTCGGTTTGCAGGTGCGTGCCAATCACCGCCTGAAAGAATCCGCCAGCAGTGACAACAACCCGGACCTGACCCGCTATATCGGCAATACGGAAATCATGGCCTCCTGGTTGCCCGGCCGATCAACGGCATCGCTGACCTGGCGGCACAATATGAAGTCCATGCGCCGTGGATCGCTCCAGCTGGATTTGACTCATCCGGTCGATAGTGCCAAGCCGGCCGGGTTGCGCTGGTATCTGCAAGTTTTTACCGGCTATGGCGAGACATTGCTCGACTATAACCACCGCCAGACGAGTATCGGCGCCGGGTTGACGCTGTTTCAGTTCTAGACGCCCGCTGTCGACGCTTGTTTGGAGTATCGCCTGCATCGGGTCAATGCATCTGTTCGGCATAGACCCGCCGGTCGGCGGCATAGCAGCTGCATGCCGCAGCCTCCAGCCCGCTACGATCGAGCACCGTGAGTTCGCCGCGGTGGTATTCGATCAGTCCGCTGCGTTGCAGTGCTCCGGCAGCCGTGGTGATGCCGACGCGACGCACGCCAAGCATGTAGGCCAGGAATTCGTGGGTGACATGGAAATGGTCGGAGTGGGCACGGTCCTGGCTCATCAGTAGCCAGGATGCCAGGCGCGGGCCGATCAGGTGAAAATGCAGGCACGCAGCCGATGCTGCCAGCTGAGACATCAGCACATAAATATAGCGGTTCATGCCGTGTTGCAGTGCCGTGCTGCACGCCAGTTCGTTGCGAAATGCCTGCGGGTCGACGCGCCATGCCGCGCCGGCACCTTGTACCACGGCATGCAGTGGTGCAGTCGCCACGCCCAGGGCCAATTGCGCGCCCAGCATGCCTTCCGAGCCCACCATGCCGACTTCCATTCCCGGGCGGCCGTCGACCAGCGCCACCAGTGAAACGAAACCTTTGGTTGGGAAGTAAATATGGGCTGTCGGCTTGCCAGGCTCGCTCAATACTTCCGCGCGTACCAGTTGAACCTGTTCACAAATGGCCAGCAGGTTCAGACGATCCTGGTGCGGAAGCAGCTCGATCAGATGGTTTTCAACGGTGTGCAAGCGGACTCTCCGGTGTACTGCTGGCTCCCGGGTAGTAGGGGGCAAGCCGAAGGTCACATCGGTTCGAATCGATGCAATCAGAGAGATCAGTTTGCGCGAAAGAGCGCGAGTTGACTGTCTTCCAGCGCACATAGCGGCGAATAAAGCGCGCATTCTAGCGCTGGGGGGGCCTTTGATGCACCCGCATGGCGTGCGCAAGGGCATGGTGTGAAGTGCAGGTGATCAAGCCCGCTTGGGCCGGGAAAATTTGCCCTCCAGACTAGGTCGCCAGCTTTTCAGGAAGCAGCCGGTCGTATTCCTTCTTGACCACGGCATAGCACTCGCAGGTCCTCTCCTCCAGCCCCTTGCGGTCGAGTACCGTGATATGGCCGCGCGCATAGCGGATCAGCCCGGCCGCCTGCAACTTGAGTGCGCTTTCGGTCACGCCTTCACGGCGCATGCCGAGCATGTTGGCAATCAGCTCCTGGGTCATCACAAGTTCGTTATCCTGCAGGCGATCCAGGCTCAGCAGCAACCAGCGGCACAGTTGCTGGTCCAGCGAATGATGGCGGTTGCATACGGCCGTTTGCGCCATTTGCGTGATCAGCGCCTGGGTATAGCGCAGCAGCAAGTGCAGCACCGGACCGGCGCGGTCGAACTCGTCTTTCATGGCCTTCGCTTTCAATCGAAAGCCTCGGCCGGCGCTTTGTACCACCGCACGGCTGGGCGTGGATTCGCCCCCCATGAACAGCGAGATGCCGACGATACCCTCGTTGCCGACAACGGCGATCTCGGCCGAGGCGCCGTCCTCCAGCACGTACAACAGGGAAACGATGGCCGTGGTCGGAAAATACACGTACCTCAATGTATTGCCCGATTCGTACAGCACCTGGCCCAGCGGCATGTCGACCAACTCTAGCTGCGGCTGCCAGCGCTGCCACTCGGCGTCCGGCAGTGCGGAAAGCAAGCAGTTCTTTCTTGGATTGGAGTCATTGCTTTTCAAGATCAGTGCTCCAGGTGAGTGTGGTTTTGCGCACGACGGGGCAGTGCCTCTCAACGAACCGTTTGAGCTATCGGTGGTATCACTCCCCGTGAAGCGGTTGGTGCGAATCGCTTGAAATATAGGGAATCCATGCAGCTGTGTTTGTTTGGCATTGAACGGATGGCAGACGAACGGTGAACCTGCTATCTCCCTTTTGGCTAATGGACTAGAACAAATTTTAGATGTTGATTTGACAGCCACACTCGATGCGCCCACCCTGAGGCTGCCGAGATCAACGTCGTGACCTTCCTGGGCGTGGTTCAACTGAGTGGTTTTGTGAACTTGCAGTTTGCAGCGAACAAGGCTGCCAAGCGGTTCACGAATCAAGTGAGGGATGGTTGATCCAAGCAGCTGCCGGACGTTATCTCCGGAAGTGGCCGCGAAATGCTTCTCTCATTCATCAGAAATTCCACGGCGAAACTGGTGAAAGGATTAGCGTGGCAATTTCGGTCAACGACTCGCAGCGCTTCGCGCGCAAAACCCCGGCGCGGATAGCGTCTCTGGCATGCCCCATCGCTTCCCGTTGGCCAGCCCAATCCGGGTGCGCCGTTGAGCACAACGCGTGCTGCAGCCCCGCTTTCCACCTGCTGGATCAGAATCCTTTCCCGATAGCGCAATTGCGCACCCCGCGGGCGCAATGCATGCGATCAAGCGTCGATGAACCGCTTGCCGTATTTGAAGGCAACTTGCGCAACGAGGCCCCGAATTGAATACCGGAACGAACTTTATCCAGCGTCTGATCTTGTGGAGAACGCTCTCTCACGGCACGGTTCGCGATGGCAAATGGCCGCAAAGTTTACCCGGCGAAGAATCGCCGCTGCGTGCAGAGTTGTTCAGTGCCGATCAAATGGAGCAACACGGCAAGGCGCTTGCCGCCACGCATACGTTGGTGTCGGGACGCGGGCCAAACCAGCTTCTTGCCCGGTTGGCCGAGAATGAGAGTTCCCTGGTCGGCGTGTGCAACCTGTTGACCGAGGCGGTCACTGCAAAAGAGCGCATCACGCCGGCCGGGGAGTGGTTGCTCGACAATTTCTACCTTATTGAAGAGCAGATCCGTACCGCCAAGAGGCACCTGCCTAAAGGCTACAGTCAGGGACTTCCCCGTTTGGCCCTTGGGCCGTCGGCCGGGAATCCGCGCGTCTATGACATTGCGCTGGAAATCGTCGCGCATGGCGACGGACGTGTCGACGCTGAAGTGCTCAGCCGTTTCGTGACGGCGTACCAGACTGTTACCCCCCTCAAGCTGGGCGAGTTGTGGGCGATTCCCATCATGCTGCGGCTGGCCGTCATCGAGAATCTGCGTCGCGTCAGTGCGCAAGTCGCCGCCGGTTGGGCCGAGCGAAACCTGGCCGACACCTGGGCGGACCAGATGACCGAGATCGCCGAAAAAGATCCGAAGAGCCTGATTCTGGTGATTGCGGACATGGCGCGCTCGAATCCGCCGATGGTCAGCGCATTCGTCGCGGAACTCGCGCGCCGGCTGCAGGGCAGGGGCCCAGCGCTGGCGTTGCCGTTGACCTGGATCGAGCAGCGTCTCTCCGAATCGGGCTTGACGATCGAGCAGCTGGTGCAGTCGGAAAGCCAGCGCCAGGCCGCCGATCAGGTTTCCATCAGCAACAGCATTGGCTCTCTTCGGGTGCTGGGTGCATTGAACTGGCCCGATTTCGTCGAGAGCATGAGTGCCGTCGAGCGGATTCTGTCCGAGGACCCGGGGGGGATCTATGCCCGCATGGATTTTGCCACGCGCGATCGCTACCGCCATGCCACGGAGCGGATTGCGAAGACGGGTCAGCTGTCGGAAGGCGAGGTGGCCCGCAAGGCGATCGAGCTGGCGGGTGCCGGAACCACGGATCGTGCGATGCACGTCGGTTTCTATCTGATCGGCAAGGGCTTGCAGCAACTTGAACAGGCGGCTGCCGTTCGCCTTTCCTTCCCCGATGCCTTGCGCAGGGCAGCGAGCCGGCAGCCATTGCGCCTGTTTCTGGGGTCCATTGTGCTGATTACGGCCATCCTCAGTGCAGGCTTGTTGAAGTATGCGCATGCCATGGCGGCGCCGGACTGGGCGCTGTGGCTGATCGGTGGCTACTCGCTGCTGGCGGCCAGCCAGTTGGCCCTGGCGCTGACGAACTGGCTGGCAACCCTGCTGGTGACGCCGCATCCGCTGCCCAAAATGGACTTTGCCAAAGGCATTCCGCCGACATCGCGCACGCTGGTGGTGGTCCCGACCATGCTCACGAGCGCTGCGGGTGTCGAGAATCTGGCCGAGGCGCTGGAAGTCAGGTTCCTGGCGAATCGCGATGAATGCCTGCATTTTGCTTTGCTGACCGATTTTCGCGATGCCGCACAGGAATCGTTGCCCGAGGATGCCTCGCTGGTGCAACTGGCCCAGTTGCGCATAAACGAGCTCAACAAGAAGTACGGCAGCGACCAACAGGGGAGCGACATTTTCTTCCTCTTTCATCGCCCCCGGCGCTGGAATCCGCAGGAGCGGATCTGGATGGGGTACGAGCGCAAGCGCGGCAAGCTGGCGGATTTGAACGCGCTGCTGCGCGGCAATGTTCGCGATGCGGTGGGCGATCGGTTTTCACTCGTTGTCGGAGATACCGCCATCCTGTCCAGCGTGAAGTACGTGATCACCCTGGATACGGATACGCAGTTGCCGCGCGATGCGGCGCATCAATTTGTCGGCGCGATGGCGCATCCGTTGAATCGCCCGCACTACGACGAAGCGCTGCGGCGTGTCACCGAGGGCTATGGCATCCTGCAGCCGCGGGTGGCGATCAGCTTGCCGGGAACGAACCGCTCGCACTATGCCCGCCTGTACGGTGGCGAAACCGGTATCGACCCGTATACCCGCGCGGTGTCGGATGTCTATCAGGACGTGTTCGGCGAAGGCTCGTTCATCGGCAAGGGAATCTACGATGTTGATGCGTTCGAGCAAGCGCTGGGCGGGCGCTTTCCCGAAAACTGCATTCTCAGCCACGATCTGATCGAAGGGTGTTACGCGCGCTCGGGGCTGTTGAGCGATGTGCAGTTATACGAGGACTTTCCGGCCCGCTATGGCTCGGATGTGAGCCGCCGCCACCGCTGGATTCGCGGCGATTGGCAGCTTGCGGGCTGGCTGCTGCGGCACGTGCCTTATGCCGGTGCGCAGACAGACGCCCACCATCAAAAGAATCCGCTCTCGGCCCTGTCGCAATGGAAGCTGTTCGACAACCTGCGCCGCAGCCTTGTCCCCGCGGCGCTGACGCTGTTGCTGCTGCTGGGATGGATACTGCTGCCCCAAGCGGGGTTCTGGACCCTGGCGGTGATCGGCATCATGCTGGCTCCCTCTGTGTGGTCCACGGTCCTCGAACTTCTGCGCAAGCCGGATGAAGTGCTGCTGCAACAGCACTTTGCCTCCGTTGCACGCACGGCTGTCCGGCACTGCAAGCAGCAGGTTTTCGAGCTTGCCTGCCTGCCGTACGAGGCGTTTTTCAGTCTGGATGCCATTGTGCGCACGGTTTGGCGGATGCAGGTTTCCCGCCGTCGGCTGCTCGAATGGAATCCGTCGAGCGAATCCGATCGCGAGTTGGCCATGCGCGGCCGCAGCGATCTGGTCGCCTCTTTCCGGACGATGTGGGTTGCGCCCGTCATCGCCGTTGCAGCAGCACTCTCGCTCCCTGCGGCAAGCCTGATGGTATGGGCCATGGCTGCGCCTGTATTGCTGCTGTGGTTTGTTTCACCGGTCATTGCGTGGTGGATCAGCCGGCCGCTCACGCGCAGCAAGGCGGCGCTGACGTTTGAGCAGACGCGTTTCCTGCGCACCCTGTCGCGCCGGACCTGGGCGTTTTTCGATGATTTTGTCAGCGAAGAAGATCATTGGCTGCCGCCCGATAACGTTCAGCAGTATCGCGTTGTGGCCATTGCCCATCGCACCTCGCCGACCAATATCGGAATGGCACTGCTGGCGAATCTCTCTGCCTACGATTTCGGCTATATCCTGGCCGGGCAACTTGCCACGCGCACAGGCAATACGCTGCGCACGATGGCAGGAATGGAGCGACACCGGGGGCACTTCTACAACTGGTACGACACGCAAACGCTGCAGCCACTGCCACCGTTGTACGTCTCGACCGTGGATAGTGGAAACCTTGCCGGCCATTTGTTGACCTTGCGGGCAGGGCTCGTCGCGCTGGCCGATGATCGGATATTGCCGGCACGTTTGTTCGATGGCTTGAGCGACACCTTCCGGATTGTCGTCGAGAGTGCAGACGGTGCGGACAAGCGCCCGACGCAGGCGTTTGCCGATATTCTGGGGCCCGCGTCAGTTACACCTGCGGGCACCCTCGTATCGATGTATTCAACGCTGCAAAGGCTCGCAGCCTGCGCTGATGATCTTGCCCTCCAGGTTGCAGGCAGCCGCACTGTCCGGGAAGCCTCGCCAAGGAATGAAACGAGCGAATCTGAAGCACCCTATTGGGCGCAGGCGCTTGCCCGCCAATGCCGCGAGGCGTTGGACGAGCTGACGTTCCTGGCTCCGTGGCTATTGTTGCCAGCGATGCCGGATGGGCTGGAAACCTTCACTGATATCGGCGCAATTCCAACCCTGCGCCAATTGGCCCGGCTGGATGCCGTGTGCGGCCCGGACATTGAGCGCCGGCTTGATGCGGAAATAACGTCCGCGCAACGAGAATGGCTAATCGCGCTGCAGCACGCCATCACCGAAGGAAGCATGCGCGCCAGAGACCGGATGGCTGCCATCGAAGAACTGGCACGGCAATCGGGCGACTTCGCGCACGTGGAATATGACTTCCTGTATGACAAGGCGCGCCATCTGCTGAGCATCGGTTACAACGTGGGTGAGCACCGGATCGACGCGGGTTACTACGATTTATTGGCATCCGAAGCGCGCTTGTGCAGTTTCGTGGCTATTGCGCAGGGGCAGTTGCCCCAGGAGAGCTGGTTTGCGCTGGGGCGCCTGCTCACCGGCACCGGCGGGCATCCGGCGCTGCTGTCGTGGAGCGGTTCGATGTTCGAGTATCTGATGCCGCTTCTGGTGATGCCCACTTACGACAATACATTGCTCGACCAGACCTGCAAGGCTGCGGTGGCGAGACAAATCGAATACGGCAAGCAGCGCGACATTCCTTGGGGAATTTCGGAATCCGGCTACAACACGGTCGATGTGCACCTGAATTACCAGTACCGTGCCTTCGGCGTGCCTGGGCTGGGACTCAAGCGCGGGCTGGCCGATGATGTGGTCGTCGCGCCCTATGCCTCGACGATGGCGCTGATGGTGGCCCCCGAGGATGCCTGCCAGAACTTGCAGCGGCTTGCGGCGGATGGATTGCTGGGAAAGTTCGGCTTCTTCGAAGCCATCGACTACACGCCGGCACGGCAGCGGCGCGGGCAAACGAGCGCAATCGTGCACGCCTTCATGGCCCATCACCAGGGGATGAGCCTGCTTGCGCTGGCCTACCAGCTGCTGGATCGCCCCATGCAACGGCGCTTCGAGTCGGATCGGCTGTTTCAATCGGTGATGCTGCTGCTTCAGGAGAGAATCCCCAAGGCCACCGCCTTGTTCGCGCACACGGCGCAGCTCTCCGAAGTGAGCGCGGCGTCTGCATCCGCCGAGATGCCGATCCGGATATTCAATACGCCCAATACCCCGATTCCGGAAGTGCAGTTGTTGTCGAACGGGCGTTACCATGTGATGGTCACCAATGCGGGTGGCGGCTACAGCCGCTGGAAGGATCTTGCGCTCACCCGCTGGCGCGAAGACGTGACCTGCGACAACTGGGGCACGTTCTGCTACATCCGCGAAGTGGAGAGCGGGGAGTTCTGGTCGACTGCCCATCAGCCGACGCTCAAACAGCCCAAGAGTTACGAAGCGATCTTCTCCGAGGGGCGCGCCGAGTTTCGTCGCCGCGATACTGTCGGAGCAGGGGATTTCGAGACGCATACCGAAATTGTGGTGTCGCCCGAGGACGATATCGAGCTGCGCCGAATCCGTATCACCAATCGATCGCGCCAGCGCCGAATGATCGATGTCACCAGTTACACCGAAATCGTCATCGCTCCGCCAGCCGCAGATGTGCTCCATCCAGCCTTCAGCAATCTGTTCGTCCAGACCGAAATCCTGCGCGAGCGTCACGCGATCCTGTGCACCCGCCGTCCGCATTCCGTTGGCCAGCAGGCGCCGTGGATGCTGCACCAGATGACGGTGCATGGTGCGGACATCGGCAAGGTGTCTTACGAGACCGATCGCCTGCGTTTTGTCGGCCGTGGCAGAAACAGCGCGGAACCCCTGGCCATGCGCGATCTCGCCCCGCTTTCCGGCAGCGAGGGCTCGGTACTGGATCCGATCGTCGCCATTCGCCACGGCATCACGCTTGACCCGGAGCAGTCGGTCACGGTCGATATCGTGACAGGCATCTGCGATACCCGTGACATGGCCGTGAACCTGGTCGACAAATACCAGGATCGACATCTTGCCGATCGCGTCTTTGATCTGGCATGGACCCATAGCCAGGTTGTGCTGCGCCAACTCAATGCCAGCGAAGCCGATGCGCAACTGCATGCCCGTTTGGCCAGTTCGGTGATCTACGCCAATGCTTTCTTGCGCGCCGACGCCGCCGTGCTCATCAAGAATCGCCGGGGGCAATCCGGGCTATGGGGTTATGCGATCTCCGGCGATCTGCCGATCGTACTGCTGCAGATCAGCGACGCCGCCAATATCGATTTCGTGCGCCAACTCGTCCAGGCCCACACCTACTGGCGGCTGAAAGGGCTGGCGGTGGATCTGGTGATATGGAACGAAGATCACGCCGGTTACCGGCAGCAATTGCAGGAACAGATCATGGGGCTGATTGCCTCGGGTCTTGAGGCGAGTGTGATCGATCGGCCGGGCGGTATTTTTGTGCGGCCAGCCGAACAGATATCCGGCGAAGACCGTATCTTGTTCCTGTCGGTTGCGCGCGCCATCATCACCGATAGCAGGGGAAGCCTGGCAGAACAGCTTGACCGCCGTGCGCTGCCTGCGCCCCGTGCGCCACGGTTGATACCCAGCCGCGTGCAGCCCCCCGAAACTACGGCGCCTTTGGGCTTTCCGCACAGCGATTTGATCCTGTTCAACGGCTTGGGCGGGTTTACTCCGGATGGGCGTGAATACGTGATTGCGCTTGCGCCCGGACAGACCACGCCGGCGCCGTGGGTAAACGTTCTGGCCAACCCGCAGTTCGGAACGGTCGTCTCGGAGAACGGGGCCTCTTATAGCTGGAGCGAGAACGCGCACGAATATCGTCTTACTCCCTGGCATAACGACCCGGTGAGCGATGCGAGCGGCGAGGCCCTTTACCTGCGCGATGAAGAAACGGGCCAGTTCTGGTCTCCCTCGCCGTGGCCCGTTCGCCCGGCAACGCCTTACCTCGTCCGCCACGGATTTGGCTATAGCGTGTTCGAGACCCGATTGAGCGGGATTCGCTCGGAGTTGTGTGTCTACGTGGCGGTGGATGCGGCCGTCAAGTTCTTGGTATTGAAAGTGCGCAACGAATCGGGCCGGCGCCGCACCCTTTCTGCTACCGGTTACGTCGAGTGGGTGCTGGGCGATCTACGGGCGAAGTCGGCCATGCATGTCACCACCGAAATCGATTCCCAGAGCGGTGCGCTCCTGGCGCGCAACCCATACAGCGCAGAGTTTGCCGATCGGGTGGCTTTCTTCGATGTCGATGACCCGGCGCGTACCCTGAGTGGCGATCGAACGGAATTCCTTGGCCGCAACGGCACGCTGCGCAACCCCGCCGCCATGCGCCGTTCGCGCCTCTCCGGCAATGTGGGTGCGGGACTGGATCCTTGTGGCGCAATCCAGATGAGCTTCGATCTGGCCGATGGGCAAGAGCGCGAAATCGTATTCCGGCTTGGTATCGGGCGAAATGCCGATGAAGCCGGCAAGATCGTGCAGCGTTTCCGCGGTGCCATGGCTGCGCGCGGGGCCCTGGAGGCGATCAGACAGCACTGGGATCACACCCTCGATGCGGTCCAGGTGGAAACACCGGATCCGTCGCTCAATGTGCTCATCAACGGTTGGCTGGTTTACCAGACCCTGGCATGCCGAATCTGGGCCCGCAGTGGCTACTACCAATCGGGCGGGGCTTTTGGTTTTCGCGATCAGTTGCAGGACATGATGGCGCTGATCCATGCCAAACCCATGCTGGTGCGAGAGCACCTGCTGTTGTGCGCGAGTCGTCAGTTTGCCGAGGGGGATGTCCAGCACTGGTGGCATCCGCCGGCGGGCCGGGGCGTGCGCACGCGTTGCTCTGATGACTACCTGTGGCTGCCGCTGGCCGTGTGCCGCTATGTGATGCTCACCGGGGATACCGCAGTGCTGGATGAACCGGCGCACTTCCTGGAAGGGCGCCTGGTCAATCCGGAAGACGAATCCTACTACGACCTGCCCGGCCGCTCCGCCTACGCGGCCAGTCTCTACGAGCATTGCGTGCGTGCCATCCGGCACGGGCTGCGCTTCGGCGTGCATGGCCTGCCGCTGATCGGTTCCGGCGACTGGAATGACGGCATGAACCTGGTGGGGATACACGGCAAAGGCGAAAGCATCTGGTTGGGCTTTTTCCTGTGCGAGGTGCTCAGGCAGTTCTCCCCGCTGGCCCGTGCACATGGCGATGCCGTTTTTGCCGGGCTTTGCCAGGAGGAGGAAGAACTGCTGCGTCGCAATATTGAACAGAACGGCTGGGATGGCGAATGGTATCGCCGTGCCTACTTCGACGATGGCACGCCGCTCGGTTCCGCAGCCAATACAGAGTGCCGGATCGATTCGATCTCGCAGAGCTGGTCCGTGCTGTCCGGGATGAGCGATGCGTCGCGTTCGCGCATGGCGATGCAGGCGATGTATGAGCGGCTGGTACACCACGACACCGCGATCGTTCAACTGCTCGATCCGCCCTTTGATACATCGAATCTGGACCCGGGCTACATCCGGGGCTACGTGCCGGGCGTGCGGGAGAATGGCGGGCAATATACCCATGCGGCAATTTGGGCGGCGATGGCGTTTGCTGAACTGCGTGAGAACGAGCGTGCCTGGGAGTTGTTCACCCTGATCAACCCGGTTAACCATGCGTTATCCGCAAAGGACGTCGCAACTTACAAGGTGGAACCCTACGTGGTCACGGCCGATGTCTACGCGATGGCGCCGCATACCGGACGAGGTGGCTGGAGCTGGTATACCGGCTCGGCGGGCTGGATGTACCGGCTCGTGCTGGAGTCGTTGCTGGGCTTGAAACGCGAGGGCGATACCCTGCATCTGGTTCCTTGCCTGCCCGCGGATTGGCCGGCATTCACGCTGCATTACCGTTATCGGAGCAGCCTCTATCACATCGTGGTTTCGCAAACGCATACCGGTGTTGCCGGCACGCCGATGCGGATAACGGTGGACGGGATCGAGCAAAAAGATCAGCGCATTTTGTTAGCCGACGATCATGTTGAACATCAGGTTGATGCCTGTATTTTTGTGTGACGGCGTGTTTCTTTCAAAGGAGTGAATCGCCCTGGTTTTTGTAACCAACGTCAACAGAACCTAGATTTGTTTTACGCAAGTCCGCCAACTTGCCGGAGCACTACGCCCGTCACAAGCAAGGCTCCCGTCTTGCAAGCATTGGCGACAAAGCTTCCGGCAATTTCCAGGGAAGCAACTTATGTCATTTGCAATTTGGTCGCTCATCATCGGGGCGCTGCTGATCACCATGGCCCTGTCAGGCACATTGTTGAGCCGGCTTCCCCTGAGCGCGGCCATGCTTTACCTGGCTGCGGGGTATGCGATGGGTCCCGATGGTTGGTCCATCATGACGCCCAATCCGCATCTCTACGCCGTTATCCTCGAAAGACTGGCCGAAGCCGCTGTTCTCATCTCCCTGTTCGCGGTCGGGCTCAAGCTCGGTCGACCCTTTTCGGACAAGGGCTGGCGTCTGTCGGCACGTCTTGCCATCGTTTCAATGACCATTACCGTGGCGCTCATCACAGCCATCGGCATGATAGGCCTCGGCCTTTCGCTGGGAGCGGCAATTCTGCTTGGCGGCATCCTCGCACCCACTGATCCGGTTCTGGCTTCCGATGTCCAGGTTTTGGGGGCGAGCGATCGCGACCGCTTGCGCTTCAGCCTTACGGGAGAAGGGGGGCTGAATGATGGCACGGCCTTTCCGTTCGTGATGCTGGGTCTGGGCCTGCTCGGTCTTCATGATCTGGGCACAGCCGGCTGGCGCTGGCTGGTTGTTGATGTGGTTTGGGCAGTCACGGCAGGTCTGTTGATAGGCGGCGCATTGGGCGCGCTGCTCGGCAGGCTGGTGGTCTATTTGCGTAGCCACCATAAAGAATCGGTCGGTCTGGATGAATTCCTGGCACTTGGCCTTATCGCACTGACTTACGGAATTGCCGTACTCAGTCATTCCTCTGGTTTTTTGGCCGTTTTTGCCGCCGGCCTCGCACTGCAGCGTGTCAAAGAACAGCCAGGCGTATCCTCGAATCCAGCGGTGCAGGAAATAGAGCTTCCGAGCGAGGCGTCCCGCGAGGCACTGGCCACCGATTCGGAATATGCCAGTGTTTACATGATGCAAGCGGTTAAAGGCTTCAACGAGCAACTGGAACGGATCGTGGAAGTCATGATCGTTCTGGTGATCGGCGCGATGCTCTCGTATACCTACCTGCCCCTTCATGCCGGCTGGTTTGTGCCGCTCCTGTTCCTGGTTATCCGGCCCGTATCGGTATGGATTGGACTGATTGGTGCGCCGGTGTGGCGCAATCAGCGAGTCATGATCTCGTGGTTCGGCATCCGGGGCATTGGTTCAATCTACTACTTGATGTTTGCGATCAACCACGGCCTGCCGCGTTCCCTCGCGGAAGAAATCATCGCGTTCACGCTGACTACGGTGACCGTTTCCATCATTCTTCACGGCATATCAGTCACCCCGTTGATGAATATATACGTACAGAGAAAAAAAGGACTACCGAAAAGAACTAAATGAATTTCCCGCCTGGTTGAGCCGGATTATTGGGCCGGAATGCTTATCGCGCCCGAGACAGCGCACCTTCGGCTACGTTGCCAATTGATCTGGCAGCAGCCGGTCGTATTCCTTCTTGACCACCGCGTAGCATTCGCAGGCGCGTTCCTCCAGCCCCTTGCGATCGAGCACCGTGATATGGCCGCGCGCATAGCGGATCAGCCCGGCCGCCTGCAACTTGAGTGCGCTTTCGGTCACGCCTTCACGGCGTACGCCGAGCATGTTGGCAATCAGCTCCTGGGTCATCACGATTTCGTTGTCCGGCAGGCGATCCAGGCTCAGCAGCAACCAGCGGCACAGTTGCTGGTCCAGCGAATGATGCCGGTTGCATACGGCCGTTTGCGCCATCTGTGTGATCAGAGCCTGGGTATAGCGCAGCAGCAAGTGCTGCACCGGACCGGCATGCTCGAATTCTTCTCTCATTGCCTCCGCTTTCAATCGAAAGCCTTGGCCGGCGCTTAATACCACTGCACGGCTAAATGCGGATTCCCCGCCCATGAATTGCGAAATGCCGATAATGCCCTCGTTCCCGACGACGGCGATCTCGGTCGAGGCACCATCTTCCATCAGGTACAACAGAGAGACGATGGCGGTGGTCGGAAAATACACGTACCTCAATGTTTCGCCCGATTCGTACAGCACCTGACCCTGCGGCATGTCGACCAACTCAAGCTGCGGCTGCCAGCATTGCCACTCGGCGTCCGGCAGCGCGGCGAGCAGGTGATTTTGTCTGTGATCAGGAGTCATGCTTGTCATGGCGCTCCATTGGGGGATGGGGGCAAGGACGCGGATTGGGTGAAGGAATTTCCCGGAGGAGCCGGCGAACCTAAAGCCGGCCAGGAGAATCACGCACAAATTCCTTTCTCAATATTAAATAGCACAAAGAAAATGCATCGGCGTTGCGCAGTGCACCAATTTCGGCCGAAAAGCCATTGACCCATCACTTTCAATCCGGATTTCTGCGTTGATCCACGCATTCGCATGAATTTTGGTTGCTTTTGATCAATCCGGCGAATACTCAAGCAAGGAGCAGATATTGGGCCTGGGCCGAATGCCTTGCTCGCGAAAAGGAGGTGCCGATGAACACGCTATTCCAGATGATGCCATTGCGCAGGCTGGCATTGTTGCTGGCTATCTGCCTGATGTGTATGGGCACCGGGCCGGCCACGGCTGCCGGGCCGGATCCGAACCCCGCTGCAGCGCTGCATGCCAAATATGCCGAGCTGGGTCCGCAACTGAGCAACAACCCGTTCAAACGTCCGCTGCATCTTGTTTCGACCGAATCCTCCAGCCAGTTGAAGGGGGATATCTATGCGCTGGTTGATTATCCTTTTGCCGCAGTCAGGGAAGCGCTTACCGATCCGGCCCATTGGTGCGATGTCCTGATCCTGCATCTCAATACCAAATATTGCCGTGCATCGATCAACAAGACCGGCAGCATGCTCGCGGTCAGCATCGGCAAGAAAAACTTCCAGCAGCTCGAAGATGCCCACCGGGTCGATTTTTCATATGGCGTTGCCACTACCACCCCCGAGTATTTCGACGTGGGTCTCTATGCCCCCAAAGGGCCTTTGGGCACGAGTGACTACCGCATCCAGCTTGAGGCGGTATCCACTCAAGCTGGCAAGACCTTCCTGCACCTGACCTATTCCTACACGCATAATCTGGTCGCGCGAGTTGCCATGCGGGGTTATCTGGCCACGATCGGCAGTGGCAAGGTCGGGTTCACCGAGACGGGCAAGCAGAGCAATGGCCAACCCGATTACATCGGGGGCGTGCGCGGGGTGGTGGAGCGCAACACCATGCGTTATTACCTCGCTATCGACGCGTACCTTGGGGAGCTATCCACCCCGCCTGCAGAGCAACTGGAAAAACGCCTGCAGAACTGGTTTACGGCCACCGAACGCTATCCCCGGCAGCTGCATGAAGTCGAGCGCGCCGACTACCTTGACATGAAGCGGCGTGAGTATCAGCGCCAGCAGCAGTAGATTTTGCCTGCGGGCGATCCTGGCTGTGGCGAGACAACGGTCAGCTTTGGTCCCGCATGTTTTCACCATGCCGCACTTGCCGCAGTACCAGCGCCGGCGCGGCTTTGCGCTCCGGTTTTCCCCGTTCGCCCAGCAAGCCGCGCAGACAATTCGGATTCGAACGCGCACCACTGGCCAGGTAGTCGGCGAGCAGAATCTGGCGCGTGGGTTCGATGTCCTCCTTGCGCACGTCCGTGAGGTAATCGAACAGCGCATCGAGCAGCATTTCGGGTGTCAACCCGCTGGTTTTGCCGGTTTTCTGCCATAGCCAATCGGAGAAATCCAGAAAGGCCTGAAACGGTGACGGGCCTTGCATCAGCCGCACCAGACTCTGTTTGAATCGGCCTGAGTTGGCAATCAGATCCCAATAGCGCGCCAGCCGTGTGAAGCGTTGCATCGTCCCGGCATCCACCGCGCCGGTTTGCTGCACGAGATAGGGCGCATCCTGCTGGTACACCATGCCGAATTCGGCGCTATGCCGCGCGATGGGCGTACCGCGCAGACGCTTGAGAATGCCGAGCTGGATTTCGTGCGGGCCAATGGCATACAGACGGTCAAAACCCTCGGCAAAACTCGCCAGTGTTTCTCCGGGCAGGCCGAAGATCAGGTCGGCGTGCAGATGCGCGTGGCTTTCGCGCATCAGCCAAGTCAGATTGACCTCGGTTTTGGCGTTGTCCTGCCGGCGCGAAATGGTGTGCTGCACGGCCGGGTTGAAGCTTTGGATGCCGATCTCTAGCTGCAGCACGCCCGGCGGAAAGCGCGCGATCATGGCCTTGAGCCGATCCGGCAGATGATCGGGCACCACCTCGAAGTGCAGGAAAAGATCGTCCATCAAACGATCCAGGAAGAACTGCAACACCCGGATCGATGCGTCGATCTTCAAGTTGAAGGTGCGATCGACAAACTTGAAATTGCGCGCGCCGCGCTGGTAGAGCGTATCCAGTTCGGCCAGAAAGCGATCGAGATCAAAGGCCCAGGCTGTCTTGTCGAGCGAGCTAAGGCAAAACTCGCATTTGAACGGGCAGCCGCGTGAAGCTTCGACATACAGCAGGCGGTGCGCCAGATCGGCATCACTGTACTCGGCATAAGGCATCGCGATGTCATCGAGCGGCGGCTGCTCGCCCGCGATGACCTTCATCAGTGGCTGCGGGCCGTGAATCAGCGCGCGACATAGTTTTGGGAAGCTGACATCGCCCCAACCGGTAATCAGATGATCGGCCAGCTCGACGATTTTCAGCGTCTCCCACTCATAACTCACCTCCGGCCCGCCCAGCACGATCTTGATGCCGGGGCGCACCTGCTTGAACAGGCGCACGACTTCGGTGGTCTGGACCAGGTTCCAGATATACACCCCGAGACCGATCACCTGCGTGTGTTCGCACTCGCCCAGCTCGGCGAGCAATGTGTCGACCACGTCCTGTGGCGCACGCGCAATCGTGAATTCGCGCAGCACGGTTTGCGCACGCAAATCCTCACCCCCATGGCGAGCCATGTTTGCGAGCAGGTAGCGCAAGCCAAGCGATGCATGGATGTACTTGGCGTTGAGGGTGCACAGGATGATGCGCGGGGGGAGGGCGGCGTTCAGCATGGCGCGATTATCCCATGGCTGAACGCAGGCCTTGGCAACAATCCGGATGATTCCGGCGCCAGGCGCCACTTCCAATTGGTTCAAGCCCGCCCGGTTACCAACGGTTTTCGGCCACTTCAACCCTGGGCGTAGGGGCAGGTGGACTTGCCGTAAACACGTGCACTTCCTTCATCGAGGGATGTCTGCGAT
>Ga0316613_10000357_pt1 | contig 41687 bp, 40 predicted proteins | sample OWC_soil_day10_C_2_FD_207647 | JGI IMG/M metagenome (GOLD analysis project Ga0316613, IMG submission 207647) | Wetland soil microbial communities from Old Woman Creek delta, Ohio, United States - OWC_soil_day10_CT_b | ecosystem: Environmental > Terrestrial > Soil > Wetlands | place: USA: Ohio...
TCATCACGCAGAAATTGTCGCGCACCAGCGGCGCGTAGGCGCTGCGAAAGATCGGTACATCGGTGACCGACAATGCGCCCAGCGTCTCGCCGTGATAGCTGTTTTCCAGGTAGACGAAGCGGTTTTCTGCGGAAGACCCTTATTTCGCCAGGAGTGCGCGCTCATTTTCAGGGCGATTTCGGTGGCCGATGCGCCGTCTGAGCCGTAGAACGCATGGCCCAGACCGGTCAGTTCGGCCAGCTGTTCGGACAGACGAACGGCGGGCTCGTGGGTGAACCCAGCCAGCATCACGTGCTCCAGGCTATCCATCTGCCGGCTGATCGCGGCCTTGATGCGTGGTTCGTTATGGCCGAACAGGTTGACCCACCAGCTGGAAACCGCATCGAGAAAACGCCGGCCTTCGCAGTCGTATAGCCACACGCCTTCGCCGCGGCTGATCGGGATCAGCGGGAACGATTCATGCTGTTTCATCTGGGTACAGGGGTGCCAGACGGCGGCCAGACTGCGCTGGAGAAGTTCCTGATTGGTCATGCGAATCGGACCCGGTCAAAAAGCGCATTCTGACGCAAAAGCCGGTGCGCTAACAGGGCGGCGACCGGCGGCTGGTGCAGATCACTGCAGCCCGGTAATGCGCCCATCCGGCAAAACATCGATCCGTTCGCTGGCCGGATGTTCGGGCAGTCCGGGCATCGTCATGATCTTGCCGCTGAGCACCACCAGAAAGCCCGCGCCGCGTGCCAGGCGCACATCGTGTACCGACAGTGGCTGGCCGGGCGCGGCACCGGTCAGGGAATACGGTGTTTTGGCCATGCAGATCGGGAATTGCCGGTAAGTGCGGTCCAGCCGCTCGATTTCGCGCAGCACAGTGTCCGGTGCGCTGAAGCCGGGTGCGCCATAGATGCGGGTGGCAATGGTGTCGATCTTGTCCCGCAAGGGCATGTCGTCGGGATAAAGCAGGCTGAAACGGTTATCGGTCTGCTCGATTTCTTCCAGGACTGCCTGCGCCAGCGCTTGTGCGCCAGCGCCGCCTTCGGCCCAATGCCGGCTGATCACGGCGCGCAGCCCCAAGCGTGCGCATTCCTGCAGCAGCCAGTCGAGTTCGACCGGCGTATCGCCGGGAAAAGGGTTGATGGCCACCACCACCGGCAAGCCGAACCGGTCGTGCAGGTTGGCGTGGTGCCGGAGCAGGTTGCCCATGCCGGCCTGCAGTGCGGCCAGGTTTTCCTGGTCCAGCGCATGCGGCGCGGCCCCGCCGTGGCTTTTGAGCGCGCGCACCGAGGCGACGAGGACTGCCAGCGCCGGCGTCAATCCGCCCTGGCGGCATTTGATGTTGATGAATTTTTCGGCGCCCAGATCGGCGCCAAAGCCGGCTTCGGTGACCACGTAATCGGCCATTTTCAAGGCACTGCGCGTGGCGATCAGCGAGTTGCAGCCGTGAGCGATATTCGCAAACGGGCCGCCGTGGATCAGCGCGGGGTTGTTTTCCAGCGTTTGCACCAGATTCGGCTTGAGTGCGTCCTTCAGCAGCGCGGTCATGGCGCCGGTGACTTTCAGGTCGCGGGCGAAGAAGGGCATGCTGCCATCCGGCCCGCCGTAGCCGATCAGCATGTTGCCGAGCCGCTCGTGCAGTTCGTCCAGCGATTCCGACAGACATAAGGCGGCCATGACTTCCGAGGCTACGGTCAGATCGAATCCTTCCTCGCGCGCGGCCGACCCGCCTGCGCCGAGCGTGATAGTGCGCAGTGCCCGGTCGTTCATGTCGATGACCCGGCGCCAGACGATGCGCTGCGGGTCGAGCCCGAGGGCATTGCCGTGGAACAGGTGGTTGTCGATGTGCGCCGAGAGCAGGTTGTGCGCGGAGGTGACGGCATGGAAATCGCCGGTGAAATGCAGGTTGATGTCGCTTGCTGGCGCCACCTGTGCATGGCCGCCGCCGGTGGCGCCGCCCTTGAGGCCGAAGCACGGGCCGAGCGAAGGCTCGCGCAGGCAGACGATGGTGTTTTTGCCGATTCGGTTCAGCCCGTCGGTGAGGCCGATCGTGGTCGTGGTCTTGCCTTCGCCGGCGGGCGTGGGCGTGATCGCGGTGACCAGGATCAGTTTGCCGTCGTGGCGATGCTGCAGGCGCTCCAGGTAGTCGAGCGAGAGTTTGGCCTTGTAGTGGCCGTAGGGTTCAAGCTCACGCACCGGGATGCCCAGTCGGGCGCCGGCCAGTTCGATGATCGAACGCAGCCGCGTGGCTTGGGCAATTTCACTATCGGACGACATGGCAGACACTCCCGCTGAACCTGTTGCCGGGAGACAATACGCGCAGCCCCGCTCGGCGGTAATACGGACTTACCCGCGCCCAGAAACTACTTGGTGAATTGCTTCCGTACCCGATCGATATGTCGGCGCATGGCGCTGCGAGCCTTGCGTGAATCGCCCTGCCGGATGGCCTCGACGATGGCGCGGTGCTCTTCGAGTACGGCAGTCTGCTCGGCAGCGCCGGTGAAGTGCTTCTCGAACGCGCGGTAGACCGGCAAGGTGCGCTGCTGCCAGAGAAATTCGACCAGATCGATCAGCGTCTGGCTGCCGCTGGCGACGACCACGGCCATGTGGAACCGCTGGTCTTCTTCCAGGAAGCGGGTGCGGTCGTTGATCATGCCTTCCATGGCGAGAAGCGAGGCATCGAGCACGGCCAGTTGTTCCGGCGTGACATTTTCCGCTGCCAGCCCGGCAACTTCACCTTCCAGCAGCATGCGCGCCTGCAGCTGCTCGAGTGGACTGTTCTCGGTATCGGTTCCCTCGGCGATGCTTGCGCGCCGGTCACACACCAGCACGCCATCGCCGACGCGCACTTCCACGAGCCCCATCACTTCCAGCGCAATCAACGCCTCGCGCACCGACGGACGGCTGACGCCCATCTGTTGGGCCAGATCACGCTCGGAGGGCAGGTGACTGCCGGGCGCAAAAATGCCGGAATGGATGCGTTCTGCCAGCGCGTCGGCGATCTGCTTGTACAGACGTCGCGACTGGAATACCGGCAGTCCTGCGTTTGCCCCATTAACGAGCGAATGTTCCTGTGCCATGTCTTGCCTATGTTTATAACGGGTTACGGGCCGCTTGTTGGGTATACCGGAAGAGCATCATTCTATACCCGGATTTTTCGATGAGCGGAAACTTTCCACCAGTTGCATACACCAAATTATACGCCTATACTTTGCTCAATGGTCTTACCAATTTACCTTTTGACCATTTGGCCATCCACCCAAGGAGTGTAACCATGAAAATGACTTTCCGCTGGTACGGTGATTCCGATCCGGTCTCCCTTCAATACATCCGTCAAATCCCGGGCATGACTGGCATCGTTTCCGCCATTTACGATGTGCCAGTCGGTGAAGTATGGCCGATGGACAAAATTTTGGCGCTGAAAGCCAAGATCGAAGCCAATGGTCTGGCATTCGACGTGGTCGAATCGGTACCGGTGCACGAAGACATCAAGCTCGGCAAGCCGAGCCGCGATCGCCTGATCGCCAACTACCAGCAAAACATCCGCAACCTGGCCGCCGCCGGCGTCAAGGTGATCTGCTACAACTTCATGCCGGTGTTCGACTGGACCCGCACGATCCTGGACAAGAAGCTGGAAGACGGCTCGACCTGTCTCGCGTTCAGTACCAAGGAAGTGGAAGAGATCGACGTTAGCAAGGGCATTTCCCTGCCGGGCTGGGATGCCAGCTACAAGGCCGACGAGCTGAAGGCGCTGCTCGCCGAATACAGCAAGATCGACGAAGAAAAGCTGTGGGAACACCTGGAATACTTCCTGAAGGCCATCATTCCGGTTGCCGAAGAAGTCGGCATGAAAATGGCCATCCACCCGGATGATCCGCCCCGTCCGATCTTCGGCCTGCCGCGTATCGTCAAGAACCGCGACGACCTGGCCCGCCTGCTGAAAATCGTCGACACCCCGGCCAACGGTCTGACCCTGTGCTCCGGCTCGCTCGGCGCCGGCTACGAAAACAGCGTGGAAGCCATGGTGCGTGAATTCGCCCCGCAAGGCCGCATTCACTTCGCCCACCTGCGCAATGTGCACGTATCGCCGAACGGTGACTTCGAAGAAACCGCGCACCTGTCCTCCTGCGGTTCGCTCGACATGGCCGCGATCGTCAAGGCTTACCACGACGCAGGCAAGGAATTCTATGCCCGTCCGGACCACGGTCGCATGATCTGGGGCGAAACCGGCAAGCCCGGCTACGGCCTGTACGACCGCGCGCTCGGCGCGATGTACCTGATCGGCCTGTGGGAAGCGATCGACAAGTTCGATACCAAGACCACTGCCTGATTGAGCGCTGTCTGAAGAGATCGTCCATGCCTTGAACGGGATGGGCGATCCCTGCAAATTTTGCCGGCAGGCATCGATCACGCATGCCCTGCCTTGCCCCATGCCATTTTGACCGCATCGGTTCGAATGGCCAGTTTGCACCCCACGCAATCCGAATGGAGAAACCCATGTCCTTACCCAATTTCACTGATCTCGTCGGCAAAGTCGCAGTTGTCACCGGTGGCGGCGGCATCCTGTGCGCCGACATGGCCCGTGCCCTGGCCGAAGCCGGCGCGCGTGTTGCCATCCTTGATCTGAAGCTGGAATCCGCCGAAGCCGTGGCTGCTGCCATTCGCGAAGAAGGCGGACAAGCCATTGCCGTGGCCGCCAACGTGCTGGAACGCGCCTCGCTCGAAACCGCCGCCGCCGAAGTGCTGGCCAAGCTCGGTTCCTGCGACATCCTGGTCAACGGCGCCGGCGGCAATCATCCGAAAGGCACCACCACCAAGGAAAACCTGACCCTGGAAGACTTCCAGAAACCCGATGCTTCCGTGATCAGCTTCTTCGATCTGGATCCGGACGGCATCCGTTTTGTCTTTGACCTGAACTTCCTCGGTTCCTTGATGCCCACCCAGGTTTTCGCCAAGCAGATGGTTGGCCGTCAAGGCTGCAGCATCATCAACATTTCGTCGATGAATGCCTACTGCCCGCTGACCAAGATCCCGGCCTACAGTGCTGCCAAGGCTGCCGTGAGCAACTTCACCCAGTGGCTGGCCGTGCACTTCGCACCGGTCGGCATTCGCGTGAATGCGATTGCTCCGGGCTTCTTCGTGACCAACCAGAACCGTGCACTGCTGTTCGGTGCCGATGGCCAGCCGACCGCCCGTGCCGGCAAGATCCTGAACGGCACCCCGATGGGCCGCTTCGGCGAATCGAAGGAGCTGATCGGCTCGCTCATGTTCCTGACTTCCGAAGAAGCTGCCGGCTTCGTCAACGGCGTGGTCATCCCGGTCGATGGTGCCTTCTCGGCCTATTCCGGCGTGTAAAGTTGCCTCCGCAAAAACTGTCCGTCACTCCTCTTCAGACGGATGGTTTTTGCACCGGGGCAGCCATCGCTGCAAAAAACAAACCCCGCTCTTTTCGAGAGCGGGGTTTGTTTTTTGACTTGATGATTTACTTGGCGCCGATGGTTTCCATTACCACCCACTTGCCGTTTTCGACCTTGTACACGGTGATGCCGCCGTCTTTCAGATCGCCCTTTTCATCGTAACCGATATGCGCCGAGGTCACACCGGCGTGGCTGATCTTGGCCAGCTCGGGCAGATACTTGGTCGGATCAGCGGAATCGGCCTTCTTCATCGCGGCGAGCAGCACGCGGGTCGCGTCGTAGCCGTAGGGGGTATAGATCTCCATTTCGCCGAACTTGGCCTTGTAGCGCTCCAGGAACGCGCTGCCGCCCGGCATCTGTTCGATCGGCACGCCGGCCATCGAGGCGATGGTCCCGTCGGCATCGCTTCCGGCCAGCTTGAGGAAGGTATCGGAGCGCGTCATCTCGCCGGAAACCAGCGGTGCGGCAATACCCAGGCGTTTTTTCTGCTTGGCCATCGGGCCGGATTGGGCATCGGCGCCGCCGAAGAAGATGATGTCCGGCTTCACGCCCTTGATGCTGGTCAGGATCGCGGTGAAGTCGGTTTCCTTGTCGCTGGTGAATTCGTGCTTGGCGATCGTGGCGCCGGCCGCCTTCGCCGCTTTTTCGAATTCATCGGCAAGGCCCTGGCCGTAGGCCGTGCGATCGTCGATGATCGCCACCTTTTGGGCCTTGAGCTTTTCCACCACGAACTTGCCGATCACCGAGCCCTGCTGGGTATCGGAGGTCATCGAGCGGAACGTGGTCTTGAAGCCCTGCGCGGTGTAGGCCGGCGCGGTAGCCATGGCGATCTGCGGCAGGCCGGCGTCGTTGTAGATTTTGGAGGCCGGAATCGAGGTGCCGGAATTGAAGTGGCCGATCATGCCGGCTACCTTGGCATCGACGAATTTCTGCGCCACCTGCGTGGCCGATTTCGGATCGGCCATATCGTCTTCGGCCAGCAGCTCGAACTTCACTTTCTTGCCACCCAGCGTCGGGTTTTCAGCGTTGACGTCGTCGATGGCCATCTGCACGCCGTTCTGGTAACCCTTGCCGTAATGCGATTGCGGGCCGGTCAGCGGCGCGGAAAAGCCGATCTTGACGGTCTGGATGGCTTCCGCAGTGGCCGAAGCGGCAGCGGGGGCGGCCTCCTGTTTCTGACCACATGCCGTCAGCGCCATGGCGGCGCACAGCGACAGGACTAATCTGGCATTACCCGACATTGTTTTCTCCCTGGACAAGATTCATATACGACAACCACTTTGCCATATTGCGTTTTCTGCGTACAGGAAAAAAACCACGGGGGTGGCCGGGTTAAGCACTGCGCGCGGATTTCCGGATTCAAACCGGGCTTGAAGGAGAGGCCTTCGGTATTTTCAGACGAGTGCCGGCGGGCGATGCCGCCCTGCCGGCAGGGGAAGGGCAATCAATGATCCAGGGACTGCAGCTTTTCCACGCTCGGGGCAAAGAATGCCGCGCCGCTGACAGCCCGGGTGAAATTCAGCAGGTGATCAACCCGGCCGTCGTGGATCGGCGCCACCATGCGCGAGAGCATTTTTTCAAAGATGGCCGGATCTCGGCAGTAGGAGCAGAAATACAGGCCGCGCTCGCCACCCGGAATGCCGTAGGGCATGGAATGGCGCAAGAGTTTAAGTTCCTTGCCGCTTCCATTTTCGATATTGACGCGGTGCATGTGGCTGGTCAGCGGCCGGTCGTCCTTGTCCATCTCGATATTGGCATGCTTGGAGCGGCCGATGATGGCTTCCTGCTGCTTCACCGGCAGCTTGTTCCATTCGTCCATGCGGTGCACGAAGCGCTGCACGTGCACGTAGCTGCCGCCGGCCCAGTCGGGGTCTTCCTCGCCGACCAGCGCCACTTCGGCACGCTCATCGCCTTCCGGATTGCCGGTGCCATCGACGAAGCCGGTCAAATCGCGCCCGTCCTGGTAGCGGAAGCCATGCACGACCTCGAGCAGATCCAGCCATTCGCTCAATTCCTTCACCAGCTTGTCGGCGAACTCGTGCAGGAAATCGTACCGCTCGCTGCGCAGGTGCAGCAGCATGTCGGTATCTGTCGAGGGCGCCTGGTGCACGGCACCGGCGATGCGGGGGAACGGGTGCAGCAAGTGCGGGCGCTCTTCCCAGAGTTCATTCCAGATGGTCGGCCCGAAGGCTACCACGGCAGAAAAATGCGCTGCCGGATCCTCGCTCGCCAGATGTGCCGCCCGTTCGGGCAGGTGGGCGAGCAGGGTTTTGAGTTTGTGGCTCGCGCGGCGACCGATGCGGCGCCGGAACAGCAGGAACAGCGTATTCTGGTTGGCATCGGGCAGGATTCCGCTTTGCGGCGTGGCCATCATGATTCTCCTCGGGCAAATTTCCAGATATGGGGCAATATGCCGGCGTAACCTGCATAGCCGTGATCACCCCCCATCGTAATACTTTGGCGGCAGTCGTGGTAAAACGCCACGGCCGCACGGTAATCCAGCGTTTCATCGCCGGTCTGCACCAGCAGCCAGTAGTTTTCCGGGTGGCGTGGCTGGCGCTCAAGCGCGCGCAGATCGTCGGCGAAGCTGGCATCAACCATTTGTATTTCGCCGGTCTGATAGTTGCGCTGCGGCCCGATGTAATCTTTCAGCAAATCGTAGGGCCGCACCGCCGGATTGATCAGCACCGCCCGGCAACCGAATTCCTCTGCCGCCCAGGTGGCATAAAATCCGCCGAGCGAGCTGCCCACCACGCAAATCGCTTCGCCTGCCAGCCCTGCAAAAAGCTGTTGCAGCTGCGTCTTCACCGCCAACGGTGTCGGCGGCAGCTCCGGGCAGTGATACTGCGCGGTCAGTCCCTGTTCTTGCATCCAGAGCGCTGTTTCGCGGGCCTTCTTCGATGCCGGGGAGGAAAGGAAGCCGTGCAAATAGACCAGATGCGGCAATTTTTCCCGGCTCATGGCAGCAGAATGGTCGAACCGCTGGTACGCCGTGCCTCCAGATCGCGATGGGCCTGTGTGGCCTGCGCAAGCGGATAACGCTGGCCGATTTCCACCTTTACTTTGCCGCTGGCCACCACATCGAAAAAGGCCGCAGCACTTTGCAGCAGCTCGGCACGGGTCGCCGTGTAATGGGCGAGTGTGGGCCGGGTGAAGAACAGCGAACCTTTCTGCGACAGGATGCCGGGCGAAAACGGCGCCACTGCGCCGGAAGCATTGCCGAAGCTCACCAGCATGCCGCGCGGTGCCAGGCTATCGAGTGAGCCATCGAACGTGGCCGCGCCCACGCCGTCGTAGACCACCGGTACGCCGCGACCATCGGTGAGCTCGCACACGCGCTGGGCGAAGTTTTCCGTGGCATAGTTGATCACCCGATCGCAGCCGTGGGCGTAGGCGATGGCGGCCTTGGCTTCGGTGCCGACCGTGCCGATTACCGTCGCGCCCAGCGCCTTGGCCCACTGGCAGGCGAGTTGCCCGACACCGCCGGCTGCGGCATGAATCAAGACCGTCATGCCGGCTTCGACCTTGAAGGTGCGGCGCAGCAGGTATTCGGTCGTCATGCCGCGCAGCAGCGCGCCACCGGCAATCTCGTCCGCAACGCCATTAGGTACCGGCACCAGCCGCTCGGCCGGGAACAGGCGGTATTGCGCATAACCGCCTAGCGCGCCGCCGGCATACGCCACGCGATCGCCCGGCTTGACATGGGTCACCTCGGGGCCGACCGCTTCGATCACGCCGGCGCCTTCCACGCCCAAGCCCGAAGGCAGCGGCAATGGATACAGGCCGCTGCGATGGTAGGTATCGATGAAATTCACGCCGATCACCGTGTGGCGCAACAGCACCATGCCTGCGCCGGGCTCGGGTAGATCGAGCGTTTCCAGCTGCAACACATCGGGGCCGCCGGTCTCGGAAAAACGGATCGCTTGGGTTTGCATGTCAGTTCCTTGAACGAATTGTTCCCATTTTAGACAGCAATGAAAAAAAGCGCCGCTCGATTCTGGGCGGAATTGATGCAATTCAGTTATTCGAGGGTAATACGAAGCGGACGGCGCAATTCACGACTAAATCGCTCCACTATTTCCGTTTGCCGGAACGCGGCCGGCAGGACCGGGCATGTTAAAATTGCGGTTTTCCCCAATCAGTTGTTGCCTAGCCATGAACCGCACCGCCGAACTCAATGCCCTGCTCGCCCAACGCATCCTGATCCTAGATGGCGGTATGGGCACGATGATCCAGCGCCACAAGCTCAGCGAAGCGGATTACCGAGGCGAGCGTTTTGCCGACTGGCCGAGCGATCTCAAGGGAAACAATGATCTGTTGGTACTGACCCAACCGCAGATCATTGCCGGCGTGCATCAGGCTTACCTCGATGCCGGCGCGGACATCATCGAGACCAACAGCTTCAACGCCACCAGCATCTCGATGGCCGATTACGGCATGGAAGCGCTGGTGTGGGAAATCAACCACGCCGCTGCCAAGCTGGTGAAAGAGCTGTGCGTGGCGCAAACCGCCAGGACGCCGGCCAAGCCGCGTTTCTGCGCCGGCGTGCTCGGCCCCTTGAACCGCACCTGCTCGATCAGCCCGGACGTGAACGACCCCGGCTACCGCGCCGTGCATTTCGATCAGTTGGTCGAAGCCTACACCGAGGCGGTCGATGGCCTGGTGACGGGCGGCGCCGATATTCTGCTGGTCGAGACCATCTTCGATACGCTGAACGCCAAGGCCGCCGTTTTCGCGATCCAGAAATACTTCGACGACAAGAACATTGAATTGCCGGTGATGATCTCCGGCACGATCACCGACCAGTCCGGCCGCACGCTGACCGGGCAGACCACCGAAGCGTTCTACAACAGTCTGTCGCATGCCAATGCCCTGAGCTTTGGCCTGAACTGCGCGCTTGGCCCCGATTTGCTGCGTCCTTATGTCGAGGAAATGGCGCGCGTATCGGCGAGCTTTGTCTCGGTGCACGCCAACGCCGGCCTGCCCAACGCGTTCGGCGAATACGATCTGACTCCTGTCGACATGGCCGTGCAGGTGCGTGAATGGGCCGAGTCGGGCCTGATCAATATCGTCGGCGGTTGCTGCGGCACCACGCCCGAACACATTGCCGCGATAGCCGATGCCGTTACGGCGATCTCGCCGCGCGTGTTGCCGCAGATCGAGAAGAAATGCCGCCTCTCCGGCCTCGAGCCGTTCAACATCGGCGACAGCGATCTCTTTGTGAACGTGGGCGAGCGCACCAACGTGACTGGCTCCAAGGCGTTTGCCCGGCTGATCCTGGCCGGCGATTACGCCGCGGCACTGGTGGTTGCGCGCCAGCAGGTCGAGGCCGGCGCGCAGGTGATCGACATCAACATGGACGAAGGCATGCTCGACGCCCACAAGGCGATGACCACCTTCCTCAACCTGATCGCCGCCGAGCCGGACATCTGCCGCGTGCCGATCATGATCGATTCGTCCAAGTGGAGCGTGATCGAAGCGGGCCTCAAGTGCGTGCAGGGCAAGTGCATCGTCAATTCGATCTCGATGAAGGAAGGCGTCGACAACTTTATCGCCCAGGCCAAGCTGCTGCGGCGCTACGGCGCGGCGGTGATCGTGATGGCGTTCGACGAAGCCGGCCAGGCCGATACCTTCGCGCGCAAGATCGAAATCTGCGAAAAGAGCTACCGCATCCTGGTCGATCAGGTCGGCTTCCCGCCCGAAGACATCATCTTCGACCCGAACGTGTTCGCCGTGGCGACCGGCATCGAGGAGCACGCGCTGTACGGCCTCGATTTCATCCGCGCCACCGGCTGGATCAAGCAGAACCTGCCGCATGCCAAGATTTCCGGCGGCGTATCGAACGTATCCTTCAGCTTCCGCGGCAACAACAAGGTGCGCGAAGCGATCCACGCTGTGTTCCTCTATCACGCGATTCAGCAGGGCATGACGATGGGCATCGTCAACGCCGGTGCGCTGGAAGTGTATGCCGAGATCGATCCCGAGCTGTGCGAGCGCATCGAGGACGTGGTGCTGAACCGTGTGCCGAAAAACGGCGGCGACGCGACTGAACTGCTGATCGAGATCGCCGAGCGCTTCAAGGGCGACGCCAATCAGTCCAAGGGCGAGGATCTGTCCTGGCGTAGCGGCACGCTGCAGGAGCGCATCACCCATGCGCTGGTGAAAGGCAACACCACCTTCATCCTGGAAGACACCGAAGAAGCGCGTTTGGCGGCCGAGCGCCCGATCCATGTGATCGAAGGCCCGCTCATGACCGGCATGAACGTGGTCGGCGATCTGTTCGGTGCGGGCAAGATGTTCCTGCCGCAGGTGGTGAAATCCGCCCGCGTGATGAAGCTGGCCGTGGCGCATCTCGAACCGTTCATCGAGGAAGAAAAGGTGCGCATGGGCCTCGCCGATGCGCCGGCCAAGGGCAAGATCATCATGGCGACGGTGAAGGGCGATGTGCACGACATTGGCAAGAACATCGTCGGCGTGGTCCTGCGTTGCAACAACTATCAGGTGACCGATCTGGGCGTGATGGTGCCGGCGCAGAAGATTCTGGATGCCGCGCGCGAAACCGGCGCCGACATCATTGGCCTCTCCGGCCTGATCACGCCGTCGCTCGAAGAAATGAGCCACGTCGCCAAGGAGATGGAGCGCCAAGGCTTCACCGTTCCGCTGATGATCGGCGGCGCGACCACCAGCAAGGTGCATACCGCGGTGAAGATCGAGCCGAACTACCCGAGCGGCAACGTGATCTACGTGGCAGATGCCAGCCGCGCGGTCGGTGTGTGCTCGAACCTGCTCTCGGACGAGCTGAAGCCCGATTTCGTCGCCAAGGTGAAAGCCGAATACGAGAACATCCGCCATATCCACTACAGCAAGGAGCGCACGCCGCTGCTGCCGTTGGGCATTGCGCGCGGCAATGCTTTCCGCTTCGACTGGGCCGACTACACGCCGCCGAAGCCGAAGCAGCTGGGCGTGTTCAAGTTTGAAAACTACTCGCTGGCCGCGATTGCCGAATACATCGACTGGAGCCCGTTCTTTAACGCCTGGGAGCTCTACGGCAAGTACCCGAAGATCCTGGAAGACAAGGTCGTCGGCGAAGAGGCGAAGAAACTGTTCGCGGACGCGCAGGCGCTGCTGCGCCAGATGATCGCGGAAAACTGGGTGCGTGCCAGCGGTGTTATCGGCCTGTTCCCGGCCAACAGCGTGAACAACGAAGACATCGAGCTTTACGACCCGGCCACGGGCGAGACGCTGATGACCTGGCACAACCTGCGCCAGCAAAACCAGAAAGCGTCAGGCAAAACCAACTGGTGCCTGGCCGATTTCGTCGCGCCGAAGGAATCCGGCAAGGTCGATTACCTCGGCGCGTTTGCCGTGACGGCGGGCCTGGGCATCGACGCGCACGTGGCCCGCTTCGAGGCCGAACACGACGACTACCACGCGATCATGGTCAAGGCCCTGGCCGACCGCTTGGCCGAAGCGTTTACCGAGCTGATGCACGCCAAGGTGCGGCGCGAGCTGTGGGGCCACGCCGCCGACGAGGTGCTCGACAACGAGGCGCTGATTGCCGAGCGCTACACCGGCATCCGCCCCGCCCCCGGCTACCCGGCCTGCCCCGACCACATCGCCAAGGGCGAGCTGTTCAAGCTGCTCGACGCGCCCAGCATCGGCATGGGCATCACCGAAAGCTATGCGATGCTGCCCACTGCCGCGGTGAGCGGCTTCTACTTCAGCCATCCGGACGCGCGCTATTTCGCGGTTGGCAAAGTGGGCAAGGATCAGGTCGAGGATTACGCCAAGCGGCGCGGGGTGAGCATCGAGCAGGCAGAGCGGGATCTGGCGCCGGTGCTGGGCTATCACGCGTAAATAAGCGTCAACAAGAGGCCGCAGTGATGCGGCTTTTTGTTAGGGTTTTCGTATTTGAAAAATTGGCAGCAAATATTTTTTGGAATGGTTCATGGATAAGCATTACGACGAATATTACATACGCTCAATCACCGATATGGGCGATTCTCGTAATGTGGTCACCAACCAGGCCATTTATACCCGCAAGAAAATAAAGCTGGTGGAGAAAGGCATCAAAGTCAATTCCTCCCTCTTTGAGCGTCTGGTCCGAAACAAGCTGGTTCCCAATATCGACGAATGTCTTACGGTGGAAGGGGGCGTCACCCCGGATAGCATCCGGGAGTACGCCAGGAATCTGCTCGATCACGATCCGGGTTTGTATCCCTTGCGCAGCGAGCCGGATTATCGGGAACGAATGCTGCGTGCTTTTTTCGGGATGCCGATTTCAGCGCCCATGGCCTTCAAGCTGACACTGGCAAGTTACCAGCGTCCGGAGGTCTACGATCACTCTATCCGGGTGGCCCTGATTTCCTTGTATCTGGCCATCAAGAGCAATATCCATTCCGAGCAGGATCTCTCCGCGCTGGCTGCTGCCGCCGTTTTCCATGATATTGGCATCCTGCATGTCTCTGCCGATTTGCTGCGCCCGGGACGCCGCCTGAAGGAATCGGAGAGGCACCATCTGTATGCGCATCCGATCACCGGATTTCTGATATTGCGCGAATATTCCGAATACCATCCCGATATCAGCCGCCCGGTCTTCGAACATCACGAAAGGCTGGATGGCAGTGGTTATCCGCGCGGACTGAAAGATGAGGAAATCTGCTTTGGCGCACAAATCCTGATGCTGGCCGAAGTCGCCAATACGGTATTTGAACGCAGTCCGAAATCGCAAAGCCTGGCCAAACTCTCCGTTTTACTGCGCCTGAATCAGAAAAAATTCAATCGTGCATTGAGCAATCAGCTGCTCTCCCTGGTGCGCGACATGCAAATGGACCAGCGCATGGAGGGCGAGCTGACCCCTGCAACCGTACTGGAATCCAAGCTCACCGAGGTCGCGCGGGTCTTTCAGGATTGGGATGTCACCCGCACGGCGTGCCGGGACGAAGCGGAAATCCGGCTTCCTTCCCAATTACAGACCGTGATTGACGAGCGGATTACAGACTTGCATCGCGTGTTGTCGGATGCCGGGTTCGATATGGAGCATCCTGCAGCGCTGATCGAGATCCTGCACGGCGATGTACAGGCTCTGACCGAGGTGCAGATCCTGCTCGAGGAAACCCGCTGGCAACTGGCGGACATCATTCACGAGGTACGCCGGCGCGAGAAGGCGATCGACGCGCCCGAGCGCGATATGCATACGCAGATCATCGACTGGCTGGCGCGCAGCGAAAAAACGCTCAAGCTGGTCTAGAAATTTTTCTTGGGCAAGCAGTCTTTCAGGGCCGTAGGTGCGATTAGCGTAGCATAATCGCACGCATGCCAAACCCGGAAAATCCCCCAAGGGCTAACCCAGGCAACGCTGACTGCTGAAGAGATTTGCAATCAGCACCCCTGCAAAAGCCAGAGTCCTTGATGTCATCTCGCGGTTCAAATAATGCCGGAATACCCGGATGCAGCAACGCCCCCCGGTCGCCGTATAATCAAGACTGCCATTTCCGATGGAAGCTTGCCATGTCTTCGCAATACCAGCCATTTATCGCCCGTCGCCAGCGTCTTGCCGGCCAACTCAAGCCCGGCGTGGTGATTCTGCCCACCAGCGGCGAGATCGCCCGCAATGCCGATACCACTTACCCCTTCCGCTTCGATTCCAGCTTCTATTACCTGACTGGGTTTTCCGAACCCGATGCAGTGTTCGTGCAGGTGATCGGCGAGGACAAGGTGGAAAACCTGCTGTTCTGCCGCGAAAAGAACGAAGAGCGCGAGATATGGGACGGCTATCGTTACGGTCCGGCAGCGGCGGCCGAAACCTTTGGTTTTGACGCGGCGTATCCGATCGAGGAGCTCGATGCGAAGTTGGCCGAGCTGCTCAAGAACCAGCCGCGTGTGCATTTCCCGTTCGGCAAGGATGCGGGATGGGACCGCCGGCTGGCGGGCTGGCTCGATGCGGTGCGGGCGCAGGTGCGTGCCGGCGTGCGCGCACCGGCCGAGATCGTCGATATTCGCGGCACGCTGCATGAAATGCGCCTGATCAAGGATGCGCACGAGATCGCCGTATTGCGCCACGCCGGCCGGATCAATGCCACCGCGCATATCCGCGCCATGCGCGCGGTCAAGCCGGGCATGGTGGAATACGAGATCGAGGCCGAGTTCCTGCACGAATTCTGCCGTCACGGCAGCCGCTTCCCGGCCTACGGCAGCATCGTCGCTTCCGGCGCCAACGCCTGCGTGTTGCATTACGTGGAAAACAACAGCCGCATGCAGGATGGCGATCTGTTGTTGATCGATGCCGGTTGCGAACTTGAAGGCTATGCCAGCGATATCACGCGCACCTTTCCGGTCAACGGCAAGTTCAGCGGCCCGCAGAAGGATGTGTACGAGATCACGCTCGCCGCGCACCAGGCGGCGTTCGATCTGGCCCGCCCCGGCGTGGCCTGGCACGAAATCCACGACGCCGCGACGAAAGTGCTGGCGCAGGGCATGCTTGATCTGGGCTTGCTGCAAGGCTCGCTCTACGGCGTGCTCGAATCTGGCAGCTACAAGCAGTTCTACATGCACCGCACCGGGCACTGGATGGGGCTCGATGTGCATGACGTGGGCGAATACAAGGTTGGCGACGACTGGCGTCAGCTGGAAGCCGGCATGGTGTTCACGATCGAGCCGGGCTTCTATATCCGCCCGGCGGCGAATGTGCCCAAGCATCTGGAAAACATCGGCGTGCGCATCGAGGATGACGTGCTGGTCACGACGGACGGCCATGAAAACCTCACCGCGCTCTGCCCGCGTACAGTGGCGGACATCGAAGCGGCGATGGCGGCCAAATGATCGCGACCCGCGTGCCTACGCATGTCGATGTGCTGATCGTCGGCGGCGGCCCGGTCGGCGCGCTGCTGGCGCAACGGCTGGCCGCGACGGATCTGAGCGTGCTGGTGGCCGAAGCGCGCCCGGCGCCGCTGGATGACCCGCGTGCGCTGGCGCTGTCCTGGGGCAGCCGACAACTGCTCGGCGATGCCGGGTTGTGGGATGCGCAGCTGGAGGCTACGCCCATCCAGCGCGTGCATGTCTCGCAGCAGGGCACGCTGGGCCGGGTGGAGCTCACCCACACCGAAGCCGGTTTGTCTGAGCTCGGTTGCGTGGTGAGTTACGGCAAGCTGGCGGCATTGCTGCGCCAGCGGCTGGCGGCCGGCCCGGTACCGCTACTGGAAAACGCCGAAGTCACCGCACTGCGCCAGCTCGAGGCCTATGCCGAAGTGCAGATTGCCCACGCCGGGCAAACACACAGCGTCACCGCCCGGCTGGTGGTACTGGCCGATGGCGGCAAACTCGCCGCCACCCTGCCCAATTTAAACCAGCACGCCAAGCCTTACCGGCAGCAGGCGATTCTTGCCTTGCTCACGCCGGCCATTCCGCACGACAACACCGCCTGGGAGCGCTTTGCCGATGGCGGCCCGCTGGCCCTGCTGCCCTGCGGCCAGCAACTGGCACTGGTCTGGACGCAATCGCCCGAACATGCCGCCGCGCGGCTGGCGCTGGACGATGCGGCGTTTCTGGCCGAGCTCAATGCCCAGCTCGCCGGGCGCGCGCCGAAGATGATCGCCGCGGGGCCACGCAACAGTTTCCCGCTGGCGTTGAAGACGATGGATCAGGTGGTGGGCAAACGGCTGGCGCTGATCGGCAACGCTGCACAGATCCTGCATCCGGTGGCCGGGCAAGGGCTGAACCTGGGCCTGCGCGACGCCGATACGCTGGCAACGCTGCTGGAACATGCCGACAAGGCCGAGATCGGCGCCAGCTCCCAGCTCGCGCGCTACGCCCGCCTGCGTCGGCGCGATGCCGGTGCGGTCACGTACTTTACCGATGGGTTGGTCGAGCTGTTCCGCTCGCCGTTTCCGCCGCTCAAGCACGCGCGCAGCCTGGGGCTGTTGGCACTCGACCTGTGCGGCCCGGCCCGGCGCGAACTGGCGCGGAAAATGGTTTTCGGGTCACGCTGACCCGCTCCGGGACTACTCCAGTAAGCCCTGCCGCCGCAGTTCGTCCTTCACCAGCTCGGCGATGCGCGGCGCCAGGCACATTTCCATGTCGCGGCTGATTTCTTCGGTGAGCTTGTGCAGCGAATCGGCGTAAAAGGTGCTCATCAGACTGGCAAAATGCTGGCGGGTGAGCTGCGCCACCTCGGTGGAGATATCCACCGCGATATGTGCGGCGACTGAGGCGGTAATCTCGGCCAGCGCGGCTTCGGTCAGCTTCGGCGCGGGCGGGGCCATCTCCTCCAGCTCGGGTTGCGGATCGTCCCAGCTGTGATCGGCTTCGATCAGCGTCAGTGCTTCGACTTCTTCATCTAGTGCAGCAGGCTCTTCTGCGACTTTAGCGACTTCTGCTACTTCTGCTACTTCTGCTACTTCAGCGACTTCAGCGACTTCAGCGACTTCAGCGACTTCAGCGACTTCAGCGACTTCAGCGACTTCAGCGATTTCAGCGATTTCAGCGATTTCAGCGATTTCAGCGATTTCAGCGATTTCAGCGATTTCAGCGATTTCAGCGATTTCAGCGATTTCAGCGATTTCAGCGATTTCGGCAGCTTCGGCAGGCGCGGCGATCTCGATTGTCTCGACCTCAGTGATGTCGCTCACCGCATCTTCGACAACCGGCATCGACTGCGAGGATTCCCGTTCCACCGGTTTCGGACCCGCCTCGACATTGTTCACCGGCAAGCCCTCGGGATTGTCGGCTAGGCCGTCCAAGTCGAGCAGGGGCAAATCGAGGAAGATCTCTTCGGTCAGGACAGGGGCATCGGGGTCGGGTTGGGGCGTGGGGAAAGGGGCGGTAAAGAAATCGTGCGAATCAAACGCGGGCTCCGGTTCGGCAACCACTTCGGTCAGCACCGGGATCTCGGGCGGTGCGTCGAGCGGCGCTTCCTCGGTCAGCACCGGGATATCCTGCTTGATCCCGGCCGGCCGGCGATGGCGCGCCAGCAGCGCATCCATCTTGTCGAAAAGCGGAGACTCGATCGGTGGCGCCGGTTCCTTCTCTTCAGCCATTGCGGGCAAGCTCCTGCATGTCGGTGGCATCCGGGGTGTGCCCCAACGCCTGGTAGGCGCGCCAGCGCTCGCGCGCCTGCGCCCGCGAATCCGGATCGGTATCGACGATTTCAAACACGCGCTCGTAACCCTCGAAACCGCTGGCGACCTGGCCGGTCCAGTTGAAGAGCAGGGGCCGCGAGGGCAAGCGCTCGGGCCGGTGGTCGATGATGATCGGCGTCTGCGCCGCGCGCGGGTCATCGGCACCGCAATGAGGCAGGAAGCCATGCTGCGGTACTTCCCACAGCAGGCGGTCGAGCACGGCCGAGGCGGCGGCGCTTTCGGTCAGCACATTGAGCGTTTTGCCGGCCGCCAGCGCCTTGCCCACCAACTGGCACAGTGCCTGTTCGCGGTTTTTTACATTGAAATAGAAGCTGATTTGCATTGTGTGTGAGGGCAAGGGGTGAGGAGTGAGGGGGAAATCGCCCTGCACCTCACTCCTCACGCCTGACTCCTCACTTTTTCTTTGCACGCTTGGCCAGGAACTCGATCAGCAGCGGCACCGGACGCCCGGTCGCGCCCTTGGCTGCGCCGGATTTCCAGGCGGTGCCGGCGATGTCGAAATGCGCCCAGCGCAGTTTTTCGGTGAAGCGCGACAGGAAGCATGCCGCCGTGATCGCGCCGGCCGGACGGCCGCCGATATTGGCCAGGTCGGCAAAATTGGTCTTCAGCTGTTCCTGGTATTCCTCGAACAGCGGCATGCGCCAGGTCAGGTCGCCGCTCTTGTCGGCGGCGGCGAGCAGGTCGTCGGCCAGATCGTCGTCGTTGGCGAACAGGCCGTTGGTCACATGGCCGAGCGCGATCACGCAGGCGCCGGTCAGGGTGGCCAGATCGATCACCACTTCCGGCTCGTGGCGCGCGACATAGGTCAGCGCATCGCACAGGATCAGGCGGCCTTCGGCATCGGTGTTGAGGATTTCGATGGTCTGGCCGTCCATGGCCTTGACGATGTCGCCCGGCTTGTTGGCGCGACCCGAAGGCATGTTCTCGCACGACGGGATCACGCCGACCAGGTTCACCGCGAGGCCGAGTTCGGCCACGGCGCGGAAGGTGCCGAGCACGGCGGCGGCACCGCACATGTCGTACTTCATCTCATCCATGCCCTCGCCCGGCTTGAGCGAAATGCCGCCGGAATCGAAGGTCAGGCCCTTGCCGACCAGCGCGACCGGCTTGCCCTTGCCGCCCTGGTAGTCGAGCACGATCAGGCGCGGCGGCACATCGCTGCCCTTGGCCACCGACAGGAACGAGGTCATGCCGAGTGCGGCGATTTCCTTTTCGTCGAGCGCCTGGCATTTGAAACCGAATTCCTGCGCCATCGCGCCGGCCATGTCGGCCAGGTATTCCGGCGTGCAGATATTGCCCGGCAGGTTGCCGAGGTCACGGGCAAAATTCACGCCGTGCCCCACGGCGAGACCGCGCGCCAGGGCGGCCTCAACCTTGCCCTGTTCGTCTTTCTTGCCCAGCGCCACGGTGAAGCGCGTCAACTTGCCGGCAGGTTCCGGCTTGGATTTGAAGCGGTCGAAGCGGTAGTCTTCGGTGACCAGTGCCTGGGTGAATTCGGCCAGCGCGGCTTCGAAATCCACCTTTTTCAGGCCGGACAGGAATACGGCGGCACTGGCGCAATTGCTGGTGAGCAGCGCCTTGGCGCCGGCGCGCAAGGCATCGCGCAGCGTCTTGGCCTTGTGCTCCTTGCCCAGCTGCACCAGCAGCGCCTTTTTCGCCGCCGCACCCGCCAGCGGAACCAGCAGGGTGCTGCCCGCCTTGGCGGCCAGATCGCCCTCGGCAACGAGGCGGCCCAGCAATCCGCCCTGCGCGCCGTCAAGCTCGGCGGCGGCGCTCGAGAGCTTGTCTCCCAGCACCGGCAGCAGCAGGCAATCGGCGGCGGCCTCAAGAGGGGCAAGCTGTTTTATGGTAAATTCCACGGTTGGCTCCAAACACAAAGGGTTGCGCCGGTTGATCCGGCAAGGCTCGAACGATTATTTCCCAGCCCGGAACGCAAGTCAAAGCACCCATGATTTTTCGCAAAAGCCTTGTCCATGAAATGACCTGGTTCGCCTTCGGGCTGTTCGTGGTACTGCTGCTGATCGTGATGACCTCGCAGGTCGTCCGGCTACTGGGCGAAGCCGCCATCGGCGTGCTCGCCTCCGGCGCAGTCTGGACCGTGATGGGCTTCACCGCCATCCGGTATTTGCCTACCCTGTTTTCCTTGATGCTGTTCATCTCGGTGCTGGCCACGCTGACGCGCATGTGGCGCGATTCGGAAATGGTGATCTGGTTCACCAGCGGGCGCTCGATCTACCATTTCATCCGCCCGGTGCTGCATTTCGCCGTGCCGGTCACGATCATCACCGCCGTGCTTTCGCTGGTCGTCTCTCCCTGGGCGATGCAGAAAAACCGCGAATACCGCGAACAGATGCTGCGCCAGCAGGACACCACCCAGATCGCGCCCGGCGTATTCCGCGAGTCCGGCGGGGCGGGGCGGGTGTATTTCATCGAGAATTTTTCCTCGGATACCCAACAGGGCAACAACGTGTTCGTGCAAATCCGGCGCGGCGACAAGGTTTCGGTGATTACCGCCGATCGGGGCGCCATGACGGTTGACCAGGACGGTTCGCGCTGGCTGACGCTGGAACAGGGTCGTGCGCTGGAAGGGGCGCCCGGCAGTGCCGAATATGATCTGATGGAATTTGCCAAAGGCAGGGTGCGCATCGATTCGCCCAAGCAAACGGCGATCAACCCCGCTGTCCGGGCTATGTCCACGCCCGAATTGCTGCAAAAACCGAGCCGTGAACATCAGGCGGAACTGGCCTGGCGCATCGCCCTGCCGGTCTGCGCGCTGATTTTGAGCCTCTTGGCCGTGCCGCTGGCCTTTTTCAACGTGCGCGGCGGGCGTGCCTTCAACCTGATCTTTGCCATTACCCTGGCCTTCTTCTACTACAACTGCATCAACATCGTGCAGGCCTGGATTGCCACCGGCAAGATACCAGCCGCCATCGGCATGTGGCCGCTGCATGGCATTTTTGCTGCCATTACCGTTTTTCTGTTCTGGCGGCGCGCACAAATGGGGGCCGGGCGATGAAACGTCTGTTCCGCTATATCGGCTCCGAAATCGCGCTGTATTCCAGTTTTACCCTGCTGATCCTGATCAGCCTGTTTTCGTTTTTTGATTTGCTGCGCGAAATCGACGACATCGGCAAGGGCGGCTACCGTTTTATCGATGTCGTGATCTATGTGCTGTTCGAGATCCCGGGCCACGCCTACGAACTGTTGCCGGTTGCGGTGCTGATCGGCGGCATCTATGCGCTTTCCACGCTCGCCAGCAATTCGGAACTCACCGTGATGCGTGTTTCCGGCGTTTCCATGATGCGCCTGACCGGCTGGCTGGCCGTCATCGGCGTGCTGTTCGCGCTGCTGACCGCATTGCTGGGCGAATACGTGGCCCCCGCCGCTTCGCGTGCCGGCAGCCGTTACCGCATCGAATCCACCCAGCAGGTGATGGTCGGCGATACCCGTTCCGGCATCTGGATCAAGGATGGCAAACAGATCGCCAACATCACCGCCATGCTGCCCGACCTCACGCTGCAGGGGCTGCGGATCTACGAATTCGGCAACGGGCAGCGGGTGGAACGCATCATCGACGCCAGCAAGGCCAGCTTTGATGAAGACAAGGGCAACTGGCAGCTCAGCGAGAGCACGCTGACCGATTTTCCGGCCGATGCGCAAAAGGTCACGCTTTCCCGCCCGCCCGCGCTGGTCTGGAATACCACGATCAACCCGGACATGCTGGCGGTATTGATGCTGAAACCGGCGGATATGTCGATGCGTGCCCTGGCGGGATACACCAGCCATTTGCGCGAAAATGGCCAGCAGACCGCGCGCTACGATCTGGCGCTGTGGAACAAGATTTTCTACCCCGTCGCCTGCATCTCGATGATGCTGATCGCCCTGCCGTTTGCCCTGCTGCAACGGCGCAGCGGCAATGTGGGCACGCGCATCTTTTCGGGCATCCTGCTCGGCGTCGGCTTCAATTTTCTCAACCGGATCGTGGGTCATCTGGGCGTGCTGTACGAATTTCCGGCGCCCCTGGCCGCCGCCCTGCCCACGCTGGCCCTGCTCTTTCTCGCGGCGTTCATCCTGTGGCGACAGGAAAAATAACCTGGAGGCAACCTCATGCACATTCTGCTGACTGGCGGCGCTGGCTATATCGGCTCGCACACCTACGTTGAACTGATTGCCGCCGGCTTCAAGCCGGTGATCCTCGACAACTATTACAACGCCAAGCCGGAAGTCCTGAAACGCCTGGAAACCATCACCGGCCAGCCGGTCGAATTCGCGCAGGCCGATGTGCGCGACCGCGCCGCGCTCGATGCCGTGTTTGCCAAATGGCAGTTCAGCGCCGTGGTGCACTTCGCCGGGCTGAAAGCCGTCGGCGAATCGGTGGCCAAACCGCTGATGTATTACGACAACAACGTCACCGGCACGCTGAAACTGCTCGAAGCGATGCAGGCTGCCGGCGTGAAGAAACTGGTGTTCTCGTCCTCGGCTACCGTCTACGGCGATCCGCACGCCGTGCCGATTCTCGAAGACTTCCCGCTTTCCGCGACCAACCCGTACGGACGCTCGAAGCTGATGATCGAAGACATCCTGCGCGATCTCTTCAAATCCGATGACAGCTGGGACATCGCGCTGCTGCGCTATTTCAACCCGGTCGGCGCGCACGAATCGGGCCTGATCGGCGAAGACCCGCAAGGCATCCCGAACAACCTGATGCCTTTCATTGCGCAAGTCGCCGTCGGCAAGCGAGAAAAGCTTTCCGTATTTGGCGGTGACTACCCGACCCCGGACGGCACCGGCGTGCGCGACTACATCCACGTCGTCGATCTGGCCAAAGGGCATGTGAAGGCGCTGCAAAAACTCGCCGGCAAGACCGGCCTGTTGACGGTCAACCTCGGTACCGGCCAGGGCTATTCCGTGCTCGACATGGTCGCCGCGTTCGGCAAGGCCAGTGGCAAGCCCATCCCCTACCAGATCGTCGACCGCCGCCCCGGCGACATCGCCGCCTGCTATGCGCACCCGGCCAAGGCACAGGAAGTGCTCGGCTGGAAGGCGGAAAAGACGCTGGAAGACATGTGCGCGGACGGGTGGAAGTGGCAGAGCGGCAATCCGAATGGGTACGCGGATTAGGCGGCTGGGCCACGCGCTGAACGAAACCACCACCCAACGGTAGAGTGCGCAAGCCTCATGCTTGCGCTCCGAATCCTTATTTCAAAGGAACGGCAAAGGTTCTCGAAGGTCAGCCCGCGTGCGCAATTCAGGATTTGCGCGCCTTACCCGGCTTCGCTTATTCCGCCGTACTCGCTGAATGTTCCCACCCTCTGAAAAATGTCGAATTTACGTAGGCCACTGCCAATTTATTGCCAATGCCAACAAAACTCCTATTTCTGCCCGGTGCATCCGGTAATACCTCCTTCTGGACTCCCGTCTCAGTCTTGCTGACGCACCCCGCACGCAAGGTTTTTCTTGGCTGGCCAGGTTTTGGTCCAACGCCTCAAAACCCAAACGTTAAGGGCATCAAAGACCTGGTAAAAATAGCCGTTGCAGAAATCGATCAGCCTACAGCACTCATTGCCCAATCGATGGGTGGCGTCGTCGCCATTCTTGCTGCTCTAGAGAAGCCGGACCTTGTTACTCACCTGATCTTGACCGTTACTTCCGGCGGCATGAACGTAGCCAGTTTCAAGGCTAAGGATTGGCGTCCTCGTTTTCAACAAGCAAACCCAACATATCCAGAATGGTTTGCCACCTACCATGAAGATTTGACGCCGGAATTGTATAAAATCACCATACCATCATTGCTTTTATGGGGTGATGCAGACCCTATAAGCCCGGTAGGAATAGGGGAAAAGCTGGCTTCATTACTGCCCAATGCCTCTTTTCATGTTTTCCCTGGTGGAGACCATGATTTGGCAAATAAACTTGCGAAAGATTTGGCGCCATTAATTGATAATCATCTTTCAAAATCAATGGCCTAACACCTCAATCAACAGCGCGTGGGTTGGAAAAGCGTAGCGCCTTCCAACATTGGCCGGCTTTCTATGAGATCAACCTGCGCCGGATGGCGCCTACGGCTTATCCGACCTACGCCGCTGGCGTTCGCCGGAAAATCGAACATTACATTGCCGAGGCAATCGTTCTGGAAAAACCTTTGGCTGCAATGCAATAAAGCCCCTGCAAAAACCGCCCGGCCGCACCGTTCCGCGTTAAAATTCAGCGCCTTGCCACCCGTCCCACGCCTATGACCCTCGATTCCCGCCTGCGCTCCAACATCATCTCGCTCTATCTGGTGCAGGGGCTGAATTATCTGGTGTCGTTCGTCACCTTCCCGTTCCTCGCGCGCACGCTCGGCGCGGAGGGCTTCGGCGTGATGAACTACGCGTTCGCGGCGATCCAGTACGGCGTGCTGTTCACCGATTTCGGCTTCAACCTTTCCGCCACGCGCGAAGTGGCCGTGGTGCGCGACGATCCGCGCGCTGCCGCCGCCGTGTTCTGGCGCACCACCTGGGCCAAGACCGGGCTGATGCTGGCCTCGTTCCTCGCACTGCTGCCGTGCACCTTCGCAATTCCGCAATGGCAGATGAACGCGCCGGTGTTCCTCGCGTCCCTGGTCTACATCGTCAGCTCGGTGTTCTTCCCGATCTGGTGGTTCCAGGGCTTCGAGGAAATGCGCTTCGCCTCCTTCCTGACCGTGATCGCGCGCGCGCTGATGCTGGGCTTTTTGATCCTGTGGGTGAGCGGCCCGCAGGACGTGGTGCTCGCGGTGCTGCTGCAGGCCGCGCCGGCGATGCTCGCCGGTGTGCTGTGGTGGGCCAGCGGCTGGGGCGTGGCGCGGCCGCAGTGGGTGAAGCCGGGCCGGGCCGAGATCGTTACCTCGCTCAAGGCGAGCTGGCCGCTGTTCCTGTCGTCGGTCGCGACCAATCTCTACACCACGTCGACCACCGTACTGCTCGGCTTCTTCGCCCCGGCTGCGGAAGTCGGCTTTTTCGCCGCCGCCAACAAGCTGACCTACACCGCGCAGGGCCTGATCGGCCCGCTGGTGCAGGCCACCTACCCGCGCATCGCCCAGCTCGCTGTGCATGACCGCAAGGGTGCGCTGGCGCTGATCAACAAATCGTTTAGTGCGCAGGGCGGCGTTGGCCTGCTATTGACCGTCATCCTCGCCGCCGGCGCACCGTGGATCGTACCGCTGCTCTTGGGCAAAGGAATGGCAGGCGCGGTGTCCGCACAGATGTGGCTCGCCGCCGTGATCCTGATCGGCGCGCTGAGCTTCGTCTACGGTCTGCAGACGCTGCTGCCGTTCGGCGAGGAGCGCTATTACAGCCGCGTGCTGGTGATCGCGGGCTTCCTCAATGTCGGCCTGCTGTTCGTCTGCCTGCCGCTGGCCAATACCGCCGTGACCGCCGCGCAGGTCGTCGTCGCGGTCGAGGCGTATATCCTCGCCGCGTTCTGGTGGCGCGCGCGCAAGATTCACCGCGAGATTGCACAATCATGACCTCGCGCATCAGCATCGTCCTGCCCTGCTACAACGCCGCCGCGCATCTGCCGGAAACGCTGGCCTCGCTTTCTGCGCAGACCTTCCGTGATTTCGAATGCATCGCGATCGACGATGGCTCGCGTGACGCCACGCGCCAGATACTCGAAGCGCACGCGGCCCAGGACCCGCGTTTCTGCATCATCAGCCGCGAAAACCGCGGCCTGATCGCAACCCTGAACGAGGGCATCGCCGCCGCGCGCGGCGAGTGGATCGCGCGCATGGACGCCGACGACATCGCCCATACCGACCGGCTGGAAAAGCAGCTCGCACAGGTCGAAGCCACCGGCGCCGATATCTGCGGCAGCTGGATACGCTTCTTCGGCGATCGCCAGGGCGAATGGCACCTGCCGGGCGACGATGCCGCGATTCGCGCGCACCTGATCTTCAACGTGGCGCTGGCGCACCCGACCGTGCTCGCGCGCGCCAGCCTGCTCAAGGCGCATCCGTACGATCAGGCCAACGAATTCGCCGAAGACTACGGCTTGTGGTGCGAGCTGGCGCTGGCCGGGGCGAAGTTCGCCAACGTGCCGCAGGTGCTGCTCGATTACCGCACCCACGCCGGCCAGATCAGCCAGGCCCGCGCCAGCGCGCAACGCGCCACCGGCCAGCGCGTGCGCGAACGCTATATCCCGGCCTATCTGCCGGAAGACCTGAAACCGCTCGCTCCGCGCCTGATCGAACTGGCCGAACCGGCCCGCCTTCTGACCGAGGACGAATTCTGCTGGCTGGCGGTTTTCCTGCTGCGCCTGCTGAACTGGCAACCGCTCTGCCGCACTGCCTTTGGCCCGATCTGGCTCGATGCGCTGCAGCGCACGCCGTACGCCGGGTGGCGCCTGGCACTGCTTACGGCGCGGCTTGCCCGTGCCTTTCCGCTGCCCAGGAGCGAAGGCCGGCGCTACCTGCGCCAGCTCGCGCGTTGCATCGCCGGTCCGCGAGTCTGCGGCTGGCTCAAGGGCTTGCGATGAAAATCGTCTTTTTCGTGCGCGACCTGGGGCTGGGCGGCGTCGAACGCTGCGTGACGCTGGTCGCGGCGGGGCTCGCCGCGTGCGGATTCGACATCACCATTGCGCTGCTCGGCGGCAGCCGCAATCTGTGGGCCGCGCAGACCGACAGCGTGCGCGTGGTCGATCTCTCCACCGTCTGGCACGGCAAAAAGCCGTGGACCTGGCTGGCCGGCTGGCGCGCCGCGCGGGCACTGGCCAAGGACGCCGACGTGGTGATCGCCTCGACTTTCCTGATGCCGCTCTACATGGCCTGGGCCGCGACGCGAGGCTTGAACCAGCGCCTGATCGCGTGGGTGCACGGCCCCAAGTACGAGCTCGACGCGTTTGCCAAGATGAACCCGATCCACCGCGCCGCCTGCCAGTTTATCTACCGCCGCCTGCCGGAAATCCTCTGCGTGTCCGACCACACGCGCCAATCGCTCGCGCGCTGGCTCGGCATGCCGGTGCAGCCGGGCTGGCAGGTGATGCCGAATTTCGTCGAAGCGCCGCCCGATGGCTTTGCCCCGCCCACCACGGATAAACCGCACACGCCGTTGCAATTGCTGTTCGTTGGCCGCATCGCCGAGGAAAAGCAGCCGCACTTGTGGCTCGATACGCTGGAGGCGCTGGCCGCGCGCGGCCTGCCTGCCGAGCTCACCGTGCTCGGCGAAGGCCCGCTGCAAAACTGGGTAAAAGACGAAGCCACCCGCCGCCGGCTGACCGTACACTTCCACGGCCAGATCGGTGGTGTGAGCGAATTCATGCGCCGCGCCGACTGGCTGCTGTTAACCTCGCGCTTCGAAGGCTTCGGCCTGGTGGTGCTCGAAGCGATGCAGGTCGGCCTGCCCGTGGTCAGCACCGATTCCGGCGGCGTGAGCGATTTCTTCCAGCAACGTGTGGACGAGTTTGTCGTGATTGAGGCGACGGGCGCAGCGCTCGCGGCTAAAATCGCTGCGCAATTGCCGCACCATGCCGAGATCGGCGCGTGGCTCACAAACCGGGCCCGCGATTATGAACCGGAAGTGTTGCTGGGGAAGTGGGTCGCGTTGCTGGAAGAAAAACAGTGAATTCGTAGGGCGGAAAAGCAAAGCGCCTTCCGCCTCATGGCAATTAAAACCTCATGCGTCGGATGGCGCCAGCGGCTTATCCGACCTACACGACTTTGAATTAATGCAAGGGATAGCGCGTAGGTTGGGCTGAATAAAATGAAGCCCAACATTTACCGTGATGCCGAAATTGTCGTTAGACGGCACCAAATTACACACACTTTCTGGCACTGAGCAATCGTGAGCGAACCGAAACTTCATTCAGTCCTTTCCAAACCACACGAGTACGAACTCAGCGAGTTTCGATACCACGTGGAAAAGAAAGATCCGAGCCTGTCCTTCATTGATATGACACTTCAGAAAAACGCCGAGTCAGTTACATTGAGATTCTGGCAGCCAATAAATCTGAAGATTGAAGAAGGATTTCCTCAACCAACGGGCGGTATGGTGTTCTACGATCTGTCGGCCGATGGCCTTGAAAACATCGGCGTTAAAGTTGCAGACTTTGAAGCATCTTGGGGTTCAGTGACGTTCTCCGCCAAGATTGTGGAGAAAATCAGCGCGTAGCTTGGGCTGAATGAAATGAAGCCCAACGTTTACCGTGATGCCGAAATTGTCGTTGGGCTTCGCGTAGCTCAACCAACCTACTAAAAATTTTTCAGGAGAATTTTAATGAATACCTTGTTCATCCGTGCCCTGCTGGTTTCCAGCCTGCTGGCCCCGCTGGCCCAAGCCGCTGACGAATCCGTTGCCTCCGCGCCGGCAGCTTCCGCCCCGGCCACCGCTTCGGCGCCAGCCGCCGTCGCGCCCAGCAAGGCGGACGTCACCAAGGCCATTGCGGTACTGGAAAGCAACTTCCTGGGCCAGGATGCGTCGGCCGCGGCCCAGACCGTGATGCAGTTTGCCCAGCTCAGCAAGGATATCGCCATCCAGCTGAGCCCCAAGACCACGCTCTGGATTTTTGGCGAAGCCAAGCCCGACAGCCAGGACGAGGAGATCTACCGCCAGATGCTGATGGTCGCCTATGTGGCCGGCAACCTGAAAGCACAGCTCTCCGCAGCCAAACCGGTTGATAGCCCGCTGGCGGGCTGGAAATTCACCCTGAAGGCCTACCAGGATATCCAGGCAGCCAACAGCAAGATCAAGATCGCCGAACTCGAAACCCTGAAAAAGCAGCAGGCCAAGGGCGAGCTGCCCAAGCTCGCGGCCAAGGCGCTGCAGAAGTAAGCCATGAACCGGATTGCCCTGCTGATCCCGCATTACAACAACCCGCAAGGTCTGGCATCGTCCTTGGCCTCGGTCGGTGCAGACGAGCGCGTCGATGCGTTTGTCGTCGACGACGGCAGCACGCGCGCGCCACTCGATGAAGCGCTGGCGCGGGCGGCATGGCGCGCGCAGGGCGAAGTGAAGTTCCTTTACTTGCCGCAGAATTGCGGCATCGAGCATGCCTTGAATGCCGGGCTGGCGGCGATCGTCGACACCGGTTACGACTACGCGGCGCGGCTCGATTGCGGAGACCTGAATGCAGAAGACCGCTGCGCGCGGCAGGCGACATTTCTGGACGCGCATCCGGATGTCGCGCTGCTCGGCTCGGCCGTGGTGTTTTTCGATGATTCGGGCGACCGCTTCACGCTGCGCCAGCCACAAAGCCATGGCGCGATCGTGCGCCAGATGCACGACGACAACGCCTTCACCCACCCGGCGGTGATGTTCCGCATCGCGGCGGTCAGGCAGATCGGCCTCTACCCGACCGATTGCCCGGCAGCGGAGGATTTCGCCTACTTCTGGCAGTTCGTTGCATGCTATCAGACGGCCAACCTGCCCGAAGTGCTGGTCCGGACCGAATACGCGGCGGGCGGCATTTCGCTTTCCAAGCGCAAGTTGCAGCAGCGCACGCGGCTGAAGATCCTGTGGCGGCATTTCGACTGGACGCCGCGCTCGGCGCTGTTGCTGCTGAAACCGTTGCTGTGGCAAGTCATCCCCTTTTCCTTGGCCCAGCGCGTGAAGCACATGGTGGGAATCAAATCGTGGTCATGAACAAACTCATCTGCCTGATCCCGCACTACAACAACCCGCAAGGGCTGGCGAAATCGCTGGCTTCGATCGGCAAGGACGAGCAGTGCGATGTGCTGGTCGTCGACGACGGCAGCGTGAAACAACCGCTCGACGAAGCCGCCGCGCGCGCTGCGTTTGCCGCGCAGGGCGAGCTGCATTTCCTGCGCCTGCCGCAAAACCAGGGCATCGAGCACGCGCTGAACGCGGGGCTGGCCTGGATAGCCGAGCGCGAATACGAACTCGTCGCACGCCTCGATTGCGGCGACGAGAATCTGCCCGACCGCTTCGCCAGGCAGACCGCATACCTCGCCGAGTTTCCGACCGTGATGCTGCTCGGCGGCGCGGCGAGCTTTGTCGACCAGCAAGGCGTGGAGCAATTCGTGCTGCGCCACCCGAGCGATTACCGTTCGATCTGGTGGGCGCTGAAAGCCAATTCGGCCTTCATCCACCCGACGGTGATGTTCCGCCTGTCCGCGCTGAAGACCACCGGCAATTACCCGCTCGACATTCCTGCCGCCGAGGATTACGGCCTGTTCTGGGAATTCGCCAAGGCTTTCCCTGTGATGAACCTGCCCGACGTGCTGATCCGCTACGAGCTCGACCCTGGCGGCATTTCGCTTTCCAAGCGCAAGAAGCAGCTCAAATCGCGCCTGAAACTGCAGTGGCGCAACCGCGACCGTAGTTACGCCGCGTGGTTTGGCATGCTGCGCACGCTGCTGTTGCTGGTATTGCCGTACGGGCTGGTGTTCAAGGTGAAATCTTGGCTGCGCGGAGGTCAAGCCTGATGGCCGGCATCGTCCACGTAGTCGAATCCTTCGGCGCCGGCACCCTGTCGATGGTCAGCGCCATCGCCAACCGTCAGGCCCAGGCCGGCCATGCCGTGACCGTGATCCATTCCGTGCGCGAGGAAACGCCGGCCAACTGGCGCGCGCTGTTCGATGCGCACATCGAATTTATCCAGTTGCCGATGATCCGCTCGATCAAGCCGGCAGCCGACTGGCGCGCCGGGCGCATGCTGATGGCGGAAATCAAGCGCCTCTCGCCCGATATCGTGCACCTGCATTCCTCCAAGGCTGGTGCGCTCGGGCGCCTCGGCAGCCTGTTCTATCCGGGGCCGCGCTGGTTCTTTTCGCCGCACGGACTGTCATTCTTGCAACGCGCCGAAGGGCGGCTGAAGAACACGGTCTTCCTGCTGATCGAGAAGCTGCTGGCGCGTATTCCGGTGACTTTCATCGCCTGCTCGCCCTCGGAAGCCGAGCAGATTCGCGCCAACCTGACTCCGCGCGTGGTCGTGGTCAACAACGCGGTCGATCTGGCGGCGATTCCCGCCGCGCCGGGGAACGAGCACGTCGTGCGCATCGGCACCGTCGGCCGCGTGACGCTCGCGCGCAATCCGGAACTGTTTGCCAGCATCGCCAGCGCCTTGCACGGCGAAGGTGTCGAATTCGTCTGGATCGGCGGCGGCGACGAATCTGGTGAGACCGCACTAAAAGCTGCGGGGGTGAAACTCACCGGCTGGGTCGATCGCGCGGAAGCCTTGAAACAGCTCGCCACGCTCGACATCTATATCCAGACTTCGCGCTGGGAAGGCCTGCCGGTGGCGGTGATCGAAGCGATGGCCGCCGGCTTGCCGGTGGTCGCGACCAATGTGGTCGGCAACCGCGATCTGGTGCGCAACGGCGAAAACGGCTGGCTGGCGAACGACTGCGACGATTTTCTGGCACGCCTCGCCACGCTGATCGAGGATCGCGCCGAGCGCCAGCGCTTGGGCAGGCAAGCGCGGGCGTTTGCGCACACCTATTATTCGCTCGATACAATGATGGCCGAACTTGATCGCGCCTATGGCTTGAAGGATTGAAAATGGCAGTACAACAACGCGCCGAGAAGGCCAAACCCTGGCTGGCACTGGCGGATTTTCTGGCGCTGGCGCTGGCTTTTTCCGGTGCCGTCGTGCTGCTGGTGATGCTGCGCGGGCACCGCATCGGGCCGGGCTTCGTTTACTGGTGGAAAGTGGAGGGCGAACAGCAGGCACTGGCTTTCCTGTTCCTCGCGCTGCTGACCGTCGGCACCTTCTGGTGGCGCGGCCATTACAGCCTGCGCCTGCCGTTCTGGGACGAGCTGCTGGAAATCCTCAAGAGCCTGCTGCTGGCCGCGCTCCTGAACGGCATGGTGGTGCTGTTCGCCAAGTGGCCGATCTCGCGTTTCCTCTGGCCGGTGTCGTGGGGGCTGGCGCTGGCGCTGCTGCCGCTGCTGCGCTCGAACATGAAAATCTGGCTGCTCAGATGCGGCCAGTGGCAGTTGCCCACCGTGATCATCGGCGGCGGGCAGAATGCGGTGGAAGCCTGGCAGGCGATGCAGAGCGAACCGCTGCTAGGCTTCGAGGTCAGCAGTTTTGTCGCGGTGGATGGCACCGCCCCCACAGAACTCGAAGTCGCATCCGGACGCAGCCTGCCGGTGATGCGTCTGGCCGCCGGCGAATTGCTGCCGTGGCTGGAAAGCCAGGGGCATCCGCACGTAACGATTGCCGTGAACGAGGACGAACTACGCGCCCTGCAGGTCGAGATCGAGCTCCTGAGCCTGCGCTACAAGGATCTGCACGTGATCCCGCCGCTCGCCGGCCTGCCGCTGTTCGGCGTTTCCGCCAACCATTTCTTCAGCCATGAAGTGCTGATGCTGCGCGTGCGCAACAACCTCGCCATGCCGTCGCTGATGCTGCTCAAACGCATCTTCGATTTCTGCGGTGCACTGTTCGGCCTCTTGCTGCTCTCGCCCTTGTTCGCCTATGTCGGCTGGCAGATCAAACGCCAGGGCGGCCCGGGCGACGTGTTCTTCGGCCATGTGCGCGTCGGCATGAACGGCCAGCCGTTCAAGTGCTGGAAATTCCGCACCATGGTGCACAACTCGAAGGAAGTGCTCGAACACCTGCTCGCCACCAGCAGCGAGGCGCGTGCCGAGTGGGACAAGGATTTCAAGCTCAGGAACGATCCGCGCATCACCCCGATCGGCGCGTTCCTGCGCAAGACCAGCCTCGACGAGATTCCGCAGTTGTGGAACGTGCTGAAAGGCGAAATGAGCCTGGTCGGCCCGCGCCCGATCATCGACGCCGAGCTGGAACGCTACGGCGAGCGGGTGGATTTCTACCTGGAAGCGCGACCGGGCCTGACCGGGCTGTGGCAGGTTTCCGGCCGCAACGAAACCACCTATGCCGAGCGTGTGGCGCTCGATGCGTGGTACGTGAAAAACTGGAACCTGTGGTACGACATCGCGATCCTGTGCAAGACGGTGCGCACGGTGCTGACCGGCAAGGGTGCTTATTGAAATAGGCGGCTGCAATTAAAACAAAAGGGCGCATTGGCGCCCTTTTGTTTTATGACCGATTGGGATTACTTCGAATACTTGCGAATCGCCATCTGTATTTCCGCAATCGCCTTCTCGATATCGTCCTCGGTCACCTCGGCCGGTCCATCGTGCGTGCTCAACTGGCTGATATGCGTGCTGATCGTCGTGGCATCCAGTTTCTGGGTCGAAATGAAATCGCGCTCTTTCCCGTGTTTTTCATCGTCGTCATGCCAGTTGACCGCAATGGCGGAAAGATTGTCGCTGTCATGTCCGCCCTGCATCTCGGCCTTGTCCATGAGCTGCGGCAGGGCAAACAAGGCGGGGAAGGCGTTGAGGAAGTGCGTAATATCCCGTTCGGGCAGCACGCCCCACAAGCCGTCGGAACAGAGTAACAAGGTATCGCCATCGAGCAGGGCCACTTTGCCGCCGAGCTCGATCTCCGGCGGGTAATAGCCGCCCAGGCAGGTATACACCTTGTTCTTTTCCGCATGATGCAGGGCTTCTTCCGCCGTGATCAGGCCGGCATCGACCATCTTGCGCACCTTGGAATGATCGCGCGTGCGTGCCACCGTTTTCCCGTTGCGCACCAGGTACAGCCGCGAATCGCCCACATGCGCCCAATAGGCGATGCCGTCCTGCACCAGGCAAGCCACGCAGGTCGTGCGCGGTATTTCCACCATGCGATGGCTGGAGGCGTAATTGAAAATCGCATCGTGGCACATATTGAGCGTTTCGTTCAGAAACTGCGCCGGGCGCGGCAACACCGGCTTGGCATGCTTCTGGAACTGGTCGCACACCAACTCGACCGCAATCTGCGCAGCCACCTCGCCATGCAGATGCCCGCCCATGCCATCGGCGACCACCATCAGCAGGGCATCCCGGCTGTAGGAATACCCCACGCGGTCCTCGTTGTACTGCCGGCCGCCTTTGCGGCTGTCTTGATAGATGGTGAATTTCATCGGCTTTCTTCGGTCGAGTGTCGTGTCATGTTGAGCCAGGTGCGCTTGACCCTGTTCAACACCGTGGACTTTTTAATCGGACTTGAACGCGGCGCCAGCAGCATTTTCTGCAGCTGGTGCACGCTTTGCGGCCGGGCGTTGTGATCGAGCTGCAGGCAGTGCTCGATCAAATCGAGCAATTCCGGCGAGTAGCGCTCGCCGAACAAGGCTGCGAGCCTGAGTGGCTTGGGATCCTTTTCGCGCGCCTCGGCCGAAGGCGGCGGGGTGCCGGCAATGCAGGCATACATCGAAGCGCCGATGCCGTAGATATCGGTCCACGGGCCCATGGGCTCGCTTCGCCGATACTGTTCGGGCGCGGCAAAGCCCGGCGTGTACATCGGCGCCAACCGGCCCAAATCACCGCTCAGCGCCTGGCGGGCCGAGCCGAAATCGAGCAGTAGCGGCGTCGTATCCTTGCGGATATACAGATTGGCCGGCTTGATATCCAGATGCAAAAGCTTGTGCAGATGGACTTCGCGCAGACCGTTTAGGAGCTGGTAGAACACATGGCGGATCAGCTCTTCGCTCACGCCCTCGCGATCGCGCTTGAGCTGGATTTCCTTTTGCAGGGTTCGGCCGCGCTCGTAATCCATCACCATGTAGACGGTTTCGTTGGCGCGGAAGAAATTGATCACTCGCACGATGTTCGGATGCCGGATGCGGGCCAGCGTTTTGCCCTCTTCGAAGAAACATTTCAGGCCGTGCTTGAACAGCACGGCGCTGCCTTCACTATTGTTGGCCTGGATCAGCGCATCGTTTTCACGCCGCAGCGCCAGCGCGTTGGGCAGGTACTCCTTGATCGCGACCGGGTAATCGTTCTCGTCGTGCGCCAGATAGACGATGCTGAACCCACCCGCAGAAAGCAGCTTGGCAATGGTGTAGTTCTGCAACTGGTAACCGCGCTCGAGCGGTTCAACGCTTGGATTCGCCATCCTCGGGGATTCGCTATACTCTGGGCATTCGATGCTGAATTTTGGGTATTGGTCCCGGGAAAGTAAAGAAACTCCGTGCTTTTAGTAAGAGCATCAACAATTAAAAATGGGAAAAACATGATCTACAGCATGACCGGCTACGCCAGCGCACAACACGAATGGCCGCAAGGCACGCTCCTGGTTGAACTGCGCGCCGTCAACCACCGCTTTCTTGATGTTTCGTTGCGCCTGCCGGAAGAATTCCGTTCACTGGAAAGCCCGATCCGCGAAAAACTGGCGGCGCGGCTCAATCGCGGCAAGGTGGAATGCCGAATCGCCTTCAATAGCCAGCAAGGCGTGGATTCGGGCAGCCTGCAACTGAACCGCACGCTGGCGGAAAGCCTGCTGAACCTGGGCCGCGAGCTGTCCGCCCTTGCGCCGGAAGCGCGCCCGCTGTCGATCGGCGAAGTGCTGCGCTGGCCCGGCGTGCTGGCCACCGATGCCCTGCCGCCGGAAACCCTGCAAGCCACCGCGCTGACCCTGCTCGATGCCGCGCTTGAGGATTTCCTCGCCAACCGTGGCCGCGAAGGCGAAAAACTCGCCGGATTGCTGCAAGATCGCGCAGCGCAGATGGAAGTGCTGCTGGCCAATATCCGCCCGCGCCTGCCACAGATCGTCGCCGATTACGAGGCGCGCCTGACCCAGCGTTTTGTCGATGCCTTGGGCGGCCAGGATGACGAGCGCATCCGCCAGGAAATCGTGATGTTCGCCCAGCGTATCGATGTGGCCGAGGAACTCGACCGCCTGACGGCACACATCGCCGAACTGCGCCATATCCTCAAGAAAGGCGGCAACGCCGGCAAGCGTCTGGACTTCCTGATGCAGGAACTCAACCGCGAAGCCAATACCCTGGGCTCCAAATCCGTCGCGGTGGAAAGCAGCCGTACTTCGATGGAACTCAAGGTCTTGATCGAGCAGATGCGCGAACAGGTGCAAAACATTGAGTAAGCATCAGGCGATTGTTCCTGATTAGGCAACTGCAAAGGATCAACTATGACCAAAGAACCCCGCCAGCCCGCCGGCACCCTGTTGCTGCGCACCCTGGCCATGCCAGCCGACACCAACCCGAGTGGCGATATCTTTGGCGGCTGGCTGCTGTCGCAGATGGATCTGGGCGGGGCGATCTTGGCCAAGGAACTGGCACGCGGACGCGTTGTGACCGTGGCGGCGGATGCGACCACGTTTCTCAAGCCGGTCAAGGTCGGCGATGTGGTCTGCTGTTACGGCTACTGCTCGCACGTCGGTCGCACCTCGCTCAAGATCAAGCTGGAAGTGTGGATCAAGCGCGTCGCGCGCGAACCGATCGGCGAACGCGAATGCGTGACGGAAGCCGTATTCACCTATGTCGCCGTCGACCCGGATGGCCGCTCGCGCGCATTGCCTGCCGATGTTCGCAAAGCGGCTGAGAGCGGCGAGGGGGAAGTCCGTTCGTTCGGGTGCGATCTTGATCACTCTCCGGAATAGTCCACGCCATGCCGCGCCGCTCCGAATACCTTGACTGGCTGTTTGAACAACTGGCGCCGCTGGGCGCGTTGCGCGCGCGGGCCATGTTCGGCGCGTTTGGCCTGTACTGCGATGAACTGTTTTTTGCCATTGTTGATGACGATGTGCTCTATGTGAAGGTCGACGACGCCAGCCGCGCCGAATTCGAGGCCGAAGGATTGGCACCGTTTACCTACCCGATGAAGGACGGCAGCACATCGACGCTTTCTTACTATCCCTTACCCGATTTCGCACTGGAAACCCCGCACGAGCTGGTGTTTTGGGCCAAGAAGGGGCTGGCAGCGGCCTTGCGCGCGCAAAATCAGCCGAAAAGACGCAAGAATCAGGGATAACCCGCAGTCGCGTGCTTCACGCCGCCTCGATTCTGTTGGACAATCAACTCTTTCTGCCGCATCGTGTGCGGGCAGAGGCAAGAAGTCCCTGCGGGGCAACGTTATCGCTTTCAAGGCAACCCGGAATCATGCGCCAAGCCACCGTCACCCGTAACACCCTGGAAACCCGGATCACCGTCAGCGTGAATCTCGATGGTTCCGGCCAATCCAAATTCAACACCGGCGTTCCGTTCCTGGAACACATGCTCGACCAGATCGCGCGTCACGGCCTGCTTGATCTCGAGATCGTGGCCGAGGGCGATCTGCATATCGATGCGCACCATACGGTGGAAGACGTCGGCATCACGCTCGGCCAGGCCTTTGCCAAGGCGGTCGGCGACAAGAAAGGCATCCGCCGCTACGGCCACAGCTATGTGCCGCTCGACGAAGCGCTGTCGCGCGTGGTGATCGATCTCTCCGGCCGTCCGGGCCTCGTGTGCCATGTCGACTACACCCGCGATTCGATCGGCAATTTCGATACCCAGCTGTTCGGCGAGTTTTTCAACGGCTTCGTCAACCACGCCGCGGTCACGCTGCACATCGACAACCTGCGCGGCGACAACGTGCACCATCAGGCCGAGACCATTTTCAAGGCATTCGGCCGGGCGCTGCGCATGGCCGTCGAGATGGACGAACGGATGGCCGGCGTCACGCCGTCCACCAAAGGCACACTGGTAGGTTGAAATGAAAATTGCAGTCGTCGACTATGGCATGGGCAATCTGCGCTCGGTCACCAAGGCCCTGGAGCACGTTGCCGGCAACGATGCCCAAATCATCCTGACCGACGATCCGGCCGTGGTCGCTAGCGCCGACAAGGTGGTCTTCCCCGGCCAGGGCGCGATGCCCGATTGCATGCGCGAGCTGGAGCAGCGCGGCCTGAAGCAGGTGGTGCTGGATGCGGCGCGCAGCAAGCCGTTTCTGGGCATCTGCGTCGGTGCCCAGCTGCTGTTCGAGTTCAGCGAAGAAGGAAACACGCCGGGACTGGGCGTATTCAAGGGCAAGGTCGTGCGTTTTCCGGCCGACAAGATGCACGATGAACACGGTCAGAAGCTGAAGGTGCCGCACATGGGCTGGAACGAAATGTTCATCGTGCACGAGCATCCGCTCTGGGCCGGCATCCCGGAAGGCGAGCGTTTCTATTTCGTGCACAGCTACCATTTTGTGCCGGCGGAAGACATCGCAGTGATCGAAAGCGCCTATCCCTACCGCTTTGCAGCCGCCGTGGCACGTGCCAATATATTCGCCATCCAGTGCCACCCGGAAAAAAGCCATCATGCCGGGCTCAAACTGCTGGAAAATTTTGTACACTGGAATGGTTGTTACTGATTTATAAAGGTTTTACCCCCTTAATCCTATTGCCTGACCACCTGAACCAATCATGCTAATCATCCCTGCTATTGATTTGAAGGACGGCCACTGCGTGCGTTTGCGCCAGGGGCTGATGGAAGACGCCACCGTTTTCTCCGAAGAACCCTCCGTCATGGCCGCGCACTGGCTGGCAAAAGGCGCGCGCCGCCTGCATCTGGTGGACCTGAATGGCGCCTTCGCCGGCAAGCCGAAGAACCTGGGCGCCATCAAGGGCATTCTGGCCGAGATCAACGGCGAGATTCCGGTGCAACTGGGCGGCGGCATCCGCAGCCTGGAAACCATCGAGCAGTATCTGGACGCCGGCATCGACTACGTGATCATCGGCACCGCTGCAGTGAAGCAGCCCGGCTTCCTGCATGAAGCCTGCGACGCGTTCCCCGGCCACATCATCGTCGGACTCGACGCCAAGGACGGCATGGTAGCCACCGATGGCTGGTCCAAGGTGACCGACCACGACGTGATCGATCTGGCGAAACGCTTCCAGGGCTACGGCGTCGAATCGGTGATCTACACCGACATCGGTCGCGACGGCATGCTGTCCGGCGTGAACATCGAAGCCACCGTCAAGCTGGCGCAGGCGCTGACCATCCCGGTGATCGCTTCCGGCGGGCTGACCAACCTCGACGACGTGAAAGCGCTGTGCGCGGTGGAAGCCGAGGGCATCGAGGGCGTGATCACCGGCCGCGCCATCTACGAAGGCACGATCGATTTTGAAGCCGCGCAAGATCTGGCGGACCAGCTTTCCGCCTGATCAAGGATCTCCATGTCGCTTGCCAAACGCATCATCCCCTGCCTCGACGTGACCGCCGGTCGCGTGGTCAAGGGCGTCAACTTCCTTGAACTGCGCGATGCCGGCGATCCGGTCGAGATCGCCAAGCGTTACGACGACCAGGGCGCGGACGAGGTCACCTTCCTCGACATCACCGCCTCCAGCGACGACCGCGATGTGATCCTGCACGTGATCGAAGCGGTCGCCTCGCAGGTGTTCATCCCGCTGACCGTCGGCGGCGGCGTGCGCAAGGTCGACGATGTGCGCCGGCTCTTGAATGCAGGTGCCGACAAGGTCAGCATCAACACCACCGCCGTGACCAATCCGGAAGTGGTACGCGATGCCGCCGCCCGCTTCGGCTCGCAAGCCATCGTCGTCGCCATCGACGCCAAGCAGGTCAGCCTGCCGGGCGAGCCGCTGCGCTGGGAAGTGTTCACCCACGGCGGACGCAAGCACACCGGGCTCGATGCCGTGGAATGGGCGAGGAAAATGCAGGCCTACGGCGCCGGCGAAATCCTGCTTACCAGCATGGATCGCGACGGCACCAAGATCGGCTTCAACCTGCCGCTGACCCGCGCGGTCTCCGATGCGGTGGATATCCCGGTGATCGCCTCCGGCGGCGTGGGCAATTTGCAGCATCTGGTCGACGGCGTGATCGAAGGCCATGCCGATGCGGTGCTGGCCGCCAGCATCTTCCACTTTGGCGAATACACCGTGCGCCAGGCCAAGGAAGCGATGCGCGCGGCCGGGATCGAAGTCCGCCTGTAACCCCCACGGGTAACATCCCTTTGCGCTTTGGGCTTGGGATGGCAATACTGGTTTGATCCGGATTGCCAGACGAGCCCATCATGAAAAACCTGCTGTTGGCGGTGTTCTCTGGACTATGGTTTTCCCTGGCCCAAGCCGCCGTTGTAGTGCGCGTTCCCGTTACCGTGCCGGACGATGCGAAAATCAATGCCTTCCTGGCCAATGGCAATCTGCAGGCCATCAGTAGTTATGCCTCCCCCTTGCTCGATTCGGGCGGGCTGGTTGAGCAGGTGCTTTTTCGGCGCGCTATCGTGCAGGGCGGACTGGATGCCCAATTCACCAACTTCCGTGTTTCCAATTCCGCCCGGGCGCGGGAATCCGTTCGCGATGGCTCGGCGGTGGGCGGCGGCTTTGCCGCCTGGCATACCTACTGCCAGGAAAACGCCACCGACTTGTTTGAATCAGAGGCCGTCATTCCGGACGGGCGTTTTGAAAAAGGCCTCTATACCTCGGCGGAAAAACTTGGCCAACTGAAGGTCAAGACCAGCCGTGATCTGCAGCATCTGCGGGTGGCCAGCACCCGGACATGGGTGGTCGACTGGGCGACCCTGGAGCAGTTGAAGTTCGCCAAGGTCATGGATGCCTCGACCGTGGAGGAGCAGTTCAAGCTGGTGCAAACCGGTTGGGCCGACGTGGTACTGCATGATTTTGCCAACACCCCGGACATGAGTGTCGAGGTCAATGGCATCCGCCTTTACCCCATACCGGGCGTGAAAGTGGCGTTGGTCGGATCGCGGCATTTTATCGTCAGTCGCAAGCATCCGGCGGGCGCACAGGTTTTCGAATCGCTGCAAAAAGGCTTGAAAATCATGCAGAAAAGCGGTGAAATCGAACGCGCTTTTACCGAAAGCGGTTTCTACAACATGACGGCCCGGAACTGGCTGTTGCTCAAGCCGGAATGAATCCGGCCAGAAAGGAATGCCGCATGGCATGGTTCGACGAAATCAAGTGGGATGGCGCTGGCCTCGTGCCGGTGATCGCGCAGGACAAACAGACCGGCCGCGTGCTGATGTTTGCCTACGCCAACCGCGAAGCCGTGGCGCTGACCGCGGAAAAAGGCACCGCGCATTACTGGACGCGCTCGCGCCAGAAGCTGTGGCACAAGGGCGAGGAATCCGGCCATTTCCAGCGCGTGCATGAAATCCGCCTGGATTGCGACGGCGATGTGCTGATCTACCTGATCGACCAGGAAGGCGGCATCGCCTGCCACACCGGCCGTCAGAGCTGCTTTTTCCGCGTGCTCAAGGACGGGGAGTGGCTGGTGACCGATCCGGTACTCAAGGACCCGCATGCGATTTACGGGGCGGGACATTCGCACTGATACTCAAAAAACCGCCTTGCCCAGGCGGTTTTTTCATGGCGGTAGCCGCGTTATGATGCTGCCATAACAAGACCCTTGGAATCCCGC
>Ga0316613_10000358_pt1 | contig 41614 bp, 70 predicted proteins | sample OWC_soil_day10_C_2_FD_207647 | JGI IMG/M metagenome (GOLD analysis project Ga0316613, IMG submission 207647) | Wetland soil microbial communities from Old Woman Creek delta, Ohio, United States - OWC_soil_day10_CT_b | ecosystem: Environmental > Terrestrial > Soil > Wetlands | place: USA: Ohio...
GCTTTAAAGGTTGTTAGTTATTTTATTAATGCGTCGTATGTAAATGTTTTTCTTTGGTGTTGGCTATTGGTTAACTCAGGGTTTGCAACGGTTTGTTTTGGGATGTTATTAACTGACAAACGAGTTACTTTTAGTACAAAAAACCGTTTGAAGTTCGCAGGAATAACAGTAGCATTGTTTGGATTAGTTAATTTTGTTAAATGAGTTATATGGTCTTAGGAGGTATGTAATGCCGGGAAATATTGTTGAATTTGATTTTAAAAATGCGGAGTTATGCTGGTTTTGCCATAAGCGGAGAGCGACGAAATTGTGCGACTTCCCGACAGGCGTGGTAACGACGTCGCTTGATTTTAAGCCGGTTCGAACAACATGTAGTCGCGCAATGTGCGATAAGTGTGCCACCTCTATTGATGAGGAAGTTGATTTTTGCCCACATTGCATGAAAATGATGAATAAGAAAACAGGGAGGTAGTTTGTTGTGAGGTTTGTTAAAAATTGTGACGATTTTGTTGGTGAACAGATTGGCTATGTTTTTGCCGGGGCGTTTAGTGATTTAGTGGTAATCGGAACCAAAGAGGGCAGTATTATGGTTATTCGAGCTGAACTTGATGATGATGAACGTATAAGGACTTATATTAATAATGAGTGGATTGCAGCTAAGGAACTATTTAATAATGATCGTTATAAATTCATTGAAAGAGATTTAGTTAAAGCAGGCGTTGTTTCTGATGGAGAATATAAAGAAATGTTGAATAAACGTGCAGAAGAGGCGGCGGCGAAAAAAGCCGAAAGGGAAAAGGAACATGAGGAAGAGCAATATCATCTGTTTTTGAGGTTAAAACAAAAGTATGAGCCGGTAGGGTAGGTGAAGGGTTTTGTTGTATCTAAATGTGCCCTTTTTGGAAAAGGCTGATGCTAAGACTAAAGGTGCTAAATGGGATAGCGAATGTAAAAAATGGTTTGTTCCGGACGGAGTTGCTATTGAGGGTTTTTCTAGATGGTTTATTAGGGAGAAGAAGAGAAAACTGCTATTGATTGAAGTGGTGCCAAAAACAGCTTGGTTTTCAAATTTGCGTTCGGAGTTAACATGGGCAGAGTGGAAATTAGTGCAGCAAAAAACGTTTCGTAAAGCTCATGGAGTTTGCGAGATTTGCGGAAAACGAGGGCTTAATGGACGATTGGATTGCCACGAACAATGGAGCTATGGTTTAGATTCCGGAGTTCAAACGCTTGACGGGACAATTGCACTTTGTCCTTCATGTCATGAAGTTAAACACTGGGGTTTGACCGGTATTAGAGGCCGGTTGGAACAAGCACAACGCCATATAATGCAAATAAATGGTTGGACCGAAGGACAGGTTGATAAACATGTTGTTGCGGCGAGAAATGAATGGGTTGAGCGAAGTAAAATTGAATGGCGTTTGGATGCACGATGGCTGCTTAGTTATGTTGATGTGTCAAAAGAGACGAGGGGAAAGATTTTAGGCTACGCTCAAGGGGAGATGGAAAGGCCAGTATTTAGAGAAGGAGAGGCTGACTTAGATGAGTAGAGTTTTTGGCGCTGTTAGGTTTAAAGATGGTGAAATTAAGTTTTTGACGTATGAAGGTATTGTCGGAAAGTGTGCGCCTTCTTTATATGAAACATATAAAGAAGCGATGAGTTGTTTAGATGATGCTGAAAGTGCGAAATGCGGCTGTGACGACGAGGAAGAGGTTGAGGTGTATTCTAGTTATGCTAATGGGTTTTGGTGGCGTGGACGGGCTTGTAGACGATGTGGAATATTAACAGACCGGTTAGAACCATCTGGTGAGGTTAAACAGCCGTTTAAAAATGAGTCTGATAATTATTATTATCCAAAACTGGGAAGACCGGATTGGTATTATGAAATGATTAAGATGATACAAAAATGATATTGATGTATTTGCAACTCATTTCGAAGTTCAAAATGAATTGCAAGTTAAAAATGGTTTTTGGGGTATAAAAAGGCCGTCTCTGATTCCAGAAACGGCCTTCTATATAAAGGTTGTAAGATTTTATAATTGGAGTATAATAGAAATATAATCACAATATATAGTGTTTTTAATTTTTTTAACAACAATATGTTGATAACAGCATACATAATGAAGGAGTTGGTTCTAGTGATTCTAGTGATTCTATTAGATAATGTTTTGTTGGATTTTCCTAGCACTATGACGGAAGCAGAAGCTGTAAAGCATGCTAAGGAAGAAATCGAGTTATGGCATAAGCAAAGAAAGACCATCGACCAAATTCATATCTCTATCGAAGATAATGAAATCGTTATTCGTGCGTTTGAAAAATCCCCGATAAGACGCGTCCGGAGAATAACTGGGTATCTTAGTGATTGCAATAATTTTAACGATGCCAAAAGAGCCGAGTTGGCCGACAGGATCATTCATGTTTAATGAAACTACCAGTTTCATACTTGATATGGTTCGGCTTTGAATCTGGCTCGTTCCAGTCTTAAAGTTCTCGAAATCCGAAGGGAATGCCCTTCGGATTTACTTTTTGTTTGAAATTCATATTGAGTTTTTTTGAAGTTCATTTTGGGATTCATTAGGATAATTAGATGAATTTTTTTTACCAGTTAAGCCTTAAGTTTCATCGGCTAAATTTCTTCAACGTAAGATATATCTAAAATGTTGTTATTGATTTCCCATGTGTAGTGGTTATCAAGATCAAGCGTATGAAATTCATCTATTTCGTCTTCGGTGAGGGTAAGTGATACTGATACACTTTCAGTCCCCATAAATCCATATTTTTTAGCTTCCTCTTCAATTTCACGATCAATTTTTTCTAATAAAGTCATTTTTCTTCACTCCTTAACTCCTTTAGTTTATTAATAGCAACAGATGCTCTTGTTTTTATATGCTCAATAAGTATTCCGCAATTTTCTTTCGTAAAACATGCATCCGGTTCACTTAATTCTGCGTCCATAAATTCTATAACAGTTATGTCAATATTATGATAGTACACTGGCATTATGTCTTTAGTATACATTTTTGCACCGAATAAATTTGCATCATCTATTTTTACAGCATGATACATGTCCGCATTTCGCATGTCTGCATATCTCAGGTTAGCGCAACGCAGATCTGCACTATCAAGATTAGCACCGCGCAAATTTACTCCTCGAAGATTTGCGCCATAAAGATGTACTCCATACAGATCAGCTTTACTAAGATTTACACCATTGAGATCAAGATGGCTTAAATCAACACCTAATCCATTAAGATTAAACCGTTCACCTTTATTGTTATCAATAAGCCATTCTGCATGTAATTTCAGTGCATCATCGAATTCTTTCTGCGACAACTTAAGCATTTAAACACCTCCAAACGTTAAACTTGTACAATTATAATAACTGCTAGTATAATGCTATTCGGACGGCGCTAATATTGCCTTAATTGCCACTGTTAATACGCCAAGTTTTTTCGCAGCCATCGACGCCGGATAACATCCATTTTGTTCTGCATCCATGGCATTATTTGATTTGGAATAGCCACAATACCCAGCCATATTAATCCTTCTAAATTATTTCCCCTTAATTATAAGGTGTGTCTCACGAGATAACAAGTCGATCCACTTGAAAGGGAATGCATTGAGGATAAGTCTTTATATATTTTGTTCTGATGAAGTTACTTTAAAACCTTGTTTTGTTAGATATTTAACTATATCTTTTTGTTCCTTCCGAATTAGTTCTGTGTTTTCTTCAGTGTCTTCTAAAGTACTGCCGTAAGCATATCCCATATCATCATTAAGTTCTTTTCTAGTACAATAATCTTTACCGCAAATTGGCGGGGTTCCTTGATAAGCTGTAACGTCAAGAAAAACGGCGCTATCAAAATCGTCCGATTCACCATGCCAAATAATAACAGAAACATAAAACGTATCTACACTACGTGCATCTTTTAAGATTTGCTTTTTTAATTGTAGTTTCGTCATTATTACCATCTTCATTTAACTTATAGTTAATTATAACATAATAGCTGTAAAAAGTCCAGCGTGTATTGAATTAAGAGGGTAGCCGGGTGAGTAGCTACCCTGATATGAATTAGGGCTTTGCGGCCCAGAAGAAAAGTCCGAGCATGATAATTGCGAAAAAATAAGGGTTAATAGTACGAGCATTGAGGTAGTCTTGAGCTTTCATAAACATGGTTATCATTGTCGTTACCTCCTTACAGGGCAATGGAAGCAGGAGAAGCAAAGGGAAATAGGGAAGAAGCTTCAAACCTTGCACCGTGCCGCTGCGCTGTTTTTTTGACGCGACTAGCCAAATTAGCGGGAGTGCATTTACAAGGGCGGACCGAAGGGGAGTTTATTGTACCATTGCAAATGTTAGCGGACGCGAATTAGGATGTGCGTCTCAAAAAAACCGGTTCTCTATAAGGGGTTTAAAGAATACTTGTTTGTTTGAATTAATAAGCGTACTTAATAATAAAAGCCTTCCGAAAATAGTACGGAAGGCTACAATTTTAATTTGTTTTTTGCCCGGCGAGGCCAGCGGGTGACGAACCGGGCGGGATTTCCCTTTTGCGAGGGGAGGGATCGACGATGCAAAAGGGCAGCGTAGAAACTGTATTTTGAAGGTCGTTTGAGGTTCGATATTTTGAGGTTGAAAATAGGATTCAAAGTGAGGTTTATTTGAAGTTTAATTTGGAGTTTTGAATACCATCTGCACTTCAATTTTTGGTAAAAATAAAACCGCTATTAAAGCGGTTGGTGAAGTTCGTTTGCTATTTTTTTTACTATCAAAAGTGCTCTCTTTCAAGAAGTTATAGTTGCGCCTGTATCCTTGGGTTTATAGTCAGTAGCACACATGCCAATACATTGTGGACTGCCATATTTTTCTATACAGTTTTCTGAGCCGAACTTTTTTGTACAAACATATCTAGTATCTTTCCAGCCTATCCGGACATCATTTATAGTTTCAATACCAAGGACAATATCTTCAAATGAAATGTATCCGTTCCATTGATTTCATTTCTTGCTCATTGTTAAATTCTTTAGCTTCTTCCATTGCATCTGATAAACTTCCTTTGTGAGGTCTATAAATAATCGTAAAAATTCCTCCCGGCTATTTTATCACAAAAAGGTATGGTTTAATTTTTAACAAGATATTACTTATTCATTACTATTACTATACCACGCTTTACAAAAGAATATGGGAAATTTTTAGAAACATTTCTAAAAATAGCACCTCCTTTCAATGGTGTAGGCATAACTAAGTAGGTAGATATGCCTAAGTTAGTAATGTTAAAATGTGTCTTTATATTTTGTGGTTGCGGGTGTCACCCCATTAAAACCTTCTGCTCCAATGATTTCATAATATGATAAATCATTATTATCTGTCTGACGCCAAATAAGATAGTTTTTAGCATTTTCGGAAGCCGATGATTTTAATTTACCTGTACAATCATCAGCACAGTAAGAAGCCGTTAAATGTTTCCCTGTTTCAATATTTACATTAAAATACCAGCCGGTACCATTTTCATTACAATGAGTAATATTTTCCCCACAAAAGAAGCAAGGAACTTCGTCCGGGGTTTCATTGACCACCCAATCTCTTTCTTTGACACGTTTGTTAAACCATTCTTTCGCCTCTTGAGATGCACTTAATACTCTTTCTAATTCAGAAGGGATATGTTCCATAATAATTTCCTCCTTAAGCTGGCTAGGGATGTAGGACAGGCGATGGAAAGAAAGTAGTAAGCTTCAAGCCTTGCACCGTGCCGCTGTGGGTTTACTGAAGTTCGTTTTGAGGTTCGTTTTTAATCTGATATTTATGAGGTTTATTCTGAATGTCATATAGACAGTATTCATGTAGATTTTATTGATTAATCCTCTAATAGTTTGAAATACTATATTCGGGGCAGGTTCAATATAGTAACCTGTTATTCTGCAATATTAACTAAATATTGTTTACTTTTACTGTTATTTACTACAGTGGCTAACACAACGCCACTTTTTTGTCTAAAATGAATTTCGTAACCCTTTGATCTTACAACATCAGATTTGCCAATAAACGGGCAACACCAGTTTTTAAAATAGATGTAATTATCTTCAGCTATCTTTTTTACTGTTTCATTAGTGACTTCTTCATCTTGTCCTTTGAACCAGGAAAATGATTCGGAAGGGCGTACTTCTTGGCCAAATTTATATTTTTTCATCATTTGAGGGGCACTCCTTTTTGTGCTTCTTTGATTGTTTAATAACCTTTTGTTAAGCCTGCCATATTCGTTGTTGCTCTTTATCATAAGCAGTGTCATGTATCCAATCACCACTGCCACAATGAGGACAAACATCCTTATTGCACTGATGAAACGTTTCTCCACAAGAACAGCATGTCATGACATCTTTTACATAAATTTGAGTATTATTCATAATAATATCCTCCTAAATTAGCAATGATACGAAATATACGTTTCAAATTGTCAAGCTAGGTATGACTCTTTTTTATGATGATATAATCTAATGGCGAAGACCGCTAATGCGGTTATTCTTCGTCATCTGCAAATTCTTCGTAATGCTCATTAAAATCGGCTGGTTTAGGAAATAGTTGCTGTGCCCAAGTTTTAATGCTATCCCAATTAACTCCCTCATCAGCATCGTGATGATCTTCAATAGCCTTCAATACCTTCTTAGCTTGGTCTTCGTTTAAGTCAGGTCTTACACTCTGTACATCTTCCGGTGCCCATAAAATTGAAATACACCCGATTTGAAGCTGTTCTAATACGTAAATTTCTTCCGATGTAAGACCAAAAACATCATAATATCCATCGGTACGAATAACTTTATCCATGTGTATAAATCCTCCTTAGCTGGCTAGAGATGCAGAACATGTAATGGGAAGAAAGTAGTAGCTCTGCACCGCTGCGCTATTTTTTTTGATGGTTCAATAACCTTTTGTTAAACCAAATAATTCTTGCTGTTTCTCGATGTAATCAAAAATTTGTTGATACGTAGCAACACGTGTCCGTTTTATTTCATTTGATCTTCCAATATCTCTTAAAAGTATTTTAGCATGAATAAATTTCATAGCCCGTTTTAAAACTTCCGCTTCTTTGTTTTCCACTATTTCCATGTTTTCCATTTTAACTATCCCTTTCGGCCTATCCGGTTGGCCATCCCGTTAGCAGACACTGGATACAGAAAAGTCAAAGAAAAATAGTAGAAACTCTGTACCGTGCTCGCTGTGATGTTTTTTCGACACCACAAATGGTAATCACGAAGGTCAAAAAAATCCAGGGCGACCAACGGAAGGTGCATCTTCCCTGGATTTAGTGAAACGATTTGGACCGAGGGTTTATAATGCGTGAGTCGAAAAATAATTACACTTTATTGGCTTCCGGGAAACGGAAGGTTTCAAATTTTAGGGGTTCTTTAAGAGGGGTTTGATTTAGTTTTTAGCTTTATAAGGGGTGCTTTAAGGTAAATAAAAACTTCTGACCGGCAAGGACAGAAGTTTCAGAATTGATATGTAGTTGATCCGCCAGGGAGGCGATGCCGAGCTGGCGGCGGTTTTTGTCCGGAGCAGCCAGCGTGTGCTGGGCCGAACCAGCGGACTGAAGTTTGTAAGCAATAGAAAAGGAAAACCGTCCGAAGTTCCTTCGAACGGTTGGATTATGTTATTTTATTCGTTTTAGATCAGATTCGTTTGCCGTTATTTTTAAGCTGATTCTTTCAAGCTTTGATTCGATGCGAGTTAATCCTTTGCAAATTCGTTCATTTACATCCGATTGAACTTCTCTTGCTTCATAAATGAAATCAATTTTCGGAGAAATGCTGTTTTCTAAGGTAAGATTGGTTTTTTGAACATTCTTTTGGGTTTGGGTTAAAGTTGTTTCCAGTCTGGATAATGTTGTTGACGTTTCTTGCTTAAACGTCATTACTTCCTGTTGAACTTGGGTTTGTCCTGTTTTTAAATCGGTTAATTCTTTTTGAATTTGTTGTTGCCCGTTAAGAATTTGTTGCAAAATTTCTTCCATACTGAATACCTCCGTATTTTATTATAACTGTACTTTAGGCGTGTTAACAATTATATTTTTAACTTTAATGTTAATTAGCCTTTGCAACCTCAAAAGTTAGATTAACCAGATTTTTGTCTACTTCACTGTTCAATTGAGTTGCAATGGCGTCTCTTTCAAGAATTTTAGTGGGTTTGTCATGTTCGACATTGTTGAGCCGATAATGTTTGTTTTGTTTTTCTTATTTACAAACTGCCGCGAAGATCATTCGGTTTTCGCCAATAGATTTTCCTAAAACCTCATAGTTGGGTTCTTTATCATAATAAGTAGGCTCTTTGAAGCCGTCTTTATAGGCTTGATGTTTATCTGTATAGACTTCTTTGATTTCAACGGTACAAAACCGGGGAGTATAGATTCTATCACCTTTTTTCATTACTTATCCATCCTCTCTTTTTTAAAACTCTTATATTCAGATTTTAGGTCCTCGTAGTCTTTTTTATCATCAACCGGCAGCATGTAATACAAACCATTATCTCCATCAAATCCGCTCGCTTTATACCCTATTTCTTCAAGTTTCATGATAATATAATCAAGCTTCTTTTCTTCTTCTTTTTTAGATGCTTCGATTATTACAGCTCGGGTAAAATCTTCGTTTTTCCCAAGATAATAAATTCTCATTATTTTTCCTTAATTCGCTATGTATTTAACTTATGATTAATTATAACATATAATGAGCAAAAAAGTCCAGTAAATACTAATTTGAGAGGGTAGCCGGATGAGTAGCTACCCTGGTATTAATTAGGGCTTTGCGGCCCAGAAGAAAAGTCCGAGCATGATAATTGCGAAAAAATAAGGATTGATCGTACGAGTATTAAGGTAGCCTTGAGCTTTTATAAACATTGTTATCATTTCGTTACCTCCTTACAGGGCAATGGAAGCAGGAGAAGCAAAGGGAAGAAGGTAGGAGCTTCAAGTCTTGCACCGTGCCGCTGCGCTGTTTTTTTGATGCGTCACAGATTAAGCCCGGAAACGGAAATGTCAAAAGGCCGACGTTAGGAGGTGCATTTTACCTTGATATTTCCGTTGGAGGGTTTATTATGTGTAGTCAAAAGAACAACCCTTTAACGGCTTCTGTAAGAAGGCTTCATTATTTCGTTTGTTATAAGGTTTTTAAAAGGACATTTAGGTTTTATTGGTTTGGTGCAGTATCCGGCAGAGAGGCTTAGCCGAAGCTGGCGGCGGCTTTGTCTAGCTTAACACGCGAGTAGGGAACTAGACCGGTAATTTTCCCTTTTATGAGGCTGGGCGATTGCCGAAGTAAAAGGCCATAGCTATTTTGTATTTTGGGATTCATTTTGAGATTCGTTTATATGAAGTCCGTTTTATAATTCGCTTTGGAGTTCATTTGTAATTCAAGGTGTTATTCTTTTGTGATGTTTCCTTATCTATATTGAAGTGCAAACGAGGTTCAATATGGAGTTCGTTTAATTGATTTTAATGGATAAAAACTTCCAAGTGCACAAAAGTTACTGCTTAAATTTTTTTGTCCGGAGCAGCCTGGGTGTGCTGGGGTGGACCGACGGACTGAAGTTTATAAGCAATAGAAAAGAAAAACCGCCCGAAGTCTCTTCGAACGGTTGGAATGTATTATTTTGGGGAAATTCATTTTCAGTTTGATTTTTCTTTGAAATTATGCTATTGTTTTGGTGATATATGGTTAATATAAAAATAATAAAGGGGTATTCAATGAATTGCGGCAAGGAACCACTACTATATAATGATGTTCGAACTGATTTTGAAGTTGGACTAATTGCAGGCTTATTAATTGAAATTTTAGCAACGCTTAGTACTCGCCGCGAAGAATTGGGGATTTCACAGAAAACATTAGCTAAAATGTCTGGGATTGAACAAAGAAAGATTAGGATGCTAGAAAAAGGTAATGAAATGCCTACTCTGGATGTGGTATTTAGGCTGGCTAGACCGCTTGGTCTTAAGTTAACATTATTGCCTGCTGATAAATATAGACTGTAGACAAAATATATAAAGGAATTCACAAAATGTATAATCGCTTATGATTATACATTTTAATATTTACAACACAAAAAACAGGCAATCTTGAAACAAATCCGAAGTTAGTGGAGCAAATATCAGACGATGAAGAGGTGGTTTTGATGGCTTTTAATGGGTTTCAATGTAAAGATGAGATTTTTACAAATTTGAATTTTCGAAGATGCCTAGCATTGTACCTGATTGAAGTACATATAAGATCAAAATAGCTTACACTTCCATCAGTAAACTTCTCATAATATAAATTGTAAAGACGTCTAACGGTGTGACGAGATAAGATTGTTCTGTTCGTAGTTTGTGCTATAATATACTAAAATGTTATAGTTGTTATTAACGACCTTGTATAGCTTGAAAATATTAAAATTATCCCAAAAGGAGCGTGATTCGCATGAGTAAGCAAGTTTACATCAGCGCTGACTATGATCAGCTTAATGGTGATCAAAATGTAGTAGAGGAATTGAATAAATGGGGAAGGGATAATCTCCATAAAGTCGATTTTATTGATATGTCGAAGGTGTCGTCTGGCAGTGTGGCTAATAGCGATGATTGCCGAATTTGTGATTTGAAAGCCGAATTTAATCGCCAAATTAACGCTTCGTCAGCAGCGATTTTTGTTGTGGGCGATATGACTGCTTCTCGAACAGCAGGAAGCGGATGCGAACGTATTTCTAAAGAACAATGGGAGTGTACTTGTACACCATATAAGCAAAATACTAACGGTGCTAAAGCGTGTACAGTTTCCAGTGTCTCTACGCCTAGCGATACTGACGATGTCGGAAGCATAAATAAGTACTCTTACCTTCGTCATGAATTTGAACAGTCCAAAAAGAAGAAAAAAACAATTATTATCGTATATAATTCTACACGTAATGAATCAAATTGGCTTCCCATATATATGAAAGGTTATGAAAATGATGCGAAACCATTCTGGAAAATCGATGCTAATGGGAAGAAAGATGGAGACTATTCATACATAAAAGAGGTACTTGGATTTTGATTGATTTCGTCGTAAAGAGCGTAACTCTAGCATTTGCTATCATTACATGTACATTTACCTTTGTGCCAGAAGCATTATTTAAAAAACATGAATGGATAACAAAAGAGGCTCTTGAACAATGTAAATGGTTTGCGGGTTTAGAGTCTTCAGATGTTAATGTTATAATTTCTCGTCTTATGTCCTTTTTGCTTGTCTGGGTTGTAACATTATCTGTATATGCGGCTTTTTTGAAACTTCGCAGAAAAATTACAATCAAAGGTCAGAATTACTCGATTATAGCAGAGTATGGAAATATTCTCGAAAAGAGGAAATGCAAGCGAGTAATCAATTTTGATGAGTGTTTTACAACACAAGTAGGTAACGCAACGGCAGATATAAATCCAGATTCCATATGCGGCCAGTATTTAAAATTGCATCCAGATTTAAATGTCCAACAGTTAATCAATTCTGCGCAAATTATACCAGCACGAGGCAAATCAAAATATCTGCATAAAACACGGTATGGTTCAGGAACCATAGTACCAAATGGCGATGACTTATTGATGGCGTTTGCAAAATTAGATGAAAAAGGTAAAGGGCGATTCTTTTCTCGTGACGAGTATCTTGGGTGTTTGGATTTGTTGTGGAAGGAATTAGAGAATAACTATTCTGAAAAAGATGTATGCGTACCAGTATTAGGCGCAGGAACAACGTCGTTTGATGGTGGAGCGGGAGCATCTATTTCACAGCAAGATTTAGTTGACATGATGATTTTGTCGTATAAATTAAGTTCTCATAAAATAAAAAATCCGCACAAGCTACGTATCGTTTGCAGGAAAAACAGTGGGTTTTCCATCAATAATATAGGAAAATGATTAATGGTATATTCTAACTTAACACAGGAAACTACAATTTAATATATTAAAACAAAAACTTCAGCTTACACGACTGAAAAATAAGTGGAATATAGTGTTTCATCTTGTGATAGTAAAGCGGAATAAATCTAAAAAGTCATATTGAAATAATTCATAGATGTTATTTAAACACGAAAATATGAATGAATTTTCATGCATTATAGTATGACTGGCAGTTTTTTAACTTAAAATTTGTTGCAGAATAATTTTAGAAAAAGAAAATTATTGAAAATGTAGGTATGTATATTTATGGGTTAAATATACATACCTACATTTATGAAACTACTTTGTCTACAGTCTGATACTGGTCGAATAAGTAATTATTCGACCAGTCTTTTTAGTGAAGAATTTTATTTAGTTTATAAATTCGTTGCCGCAGTCATTACATTTATAAATTTTGCCCTGAATTTTTGTGCTATTATCATCCGTGAGAAAAATAGTTACAGGGTAACTATTTTCACCAAGATTACCTTTGCCGCATATTGGACAAAATTTAGGGGTATGACTAGTATTCAATGTATTGCCTCCTAAATAAGATGCTTTATATTTAATATTCAAGCTAAACTTGGATACAAACAAAACATTGGAAACATCAATAATCACCATCACGAAGTATTTTTGCATACGGTTCTTTTGGGTTTAATTCGAGGCTTTGTAGTGTAAAATTCTCATCTTGATCTAATCCAATGTTTTTTAATGCAGCTATTAATACTTTTCTTGCTTGTTCTTCGCTTTCTGCAACAATTACCGAAGCGGTTCCTGCAGGCCAAAAACCTTCATGGTCATTACATGTAAATACTTTCATTTTATTGTTCCTCCTATTCCTTCGTGCGGGCTTGTGACCGCTTGTAGCCACATTACCGGGGCGGAAACCGCCCCGTCACTCTGCGTTTATTGGTAGAATACGACGGCACATTGGTTAAGGAATTTGCCGGTTTGGTTAGTTACGAGGGTTTTGTCCGCGTTGGCTTTGCTGATGAATACGCTATTTGTGCCACGGTCAGTCTAATAAGAGTGATGCTTGTTCAACGTCTGTTGCTAAACGTATAAAATGAACTAACGACATTCCTAATCCTTCTGGTCTAACAACACAAAATCGCCCTTCAAGATTGTCTTTTGATTTTATTCCTACAGCATGCATTGCTGTTTCTAATTCTATTGGTGTGAAGATGGTCATAGTTGAACCAATTTTCATCTCGATAAGAAAATAGGTTTTGTCTGTATTAACATACTTCCCATTGATATATGCTTAATATGTATCAACTTTGGAGATTTTTGCATATTCTTCATCCTCTGATAACTTATATTTTACTTCGCTGCTATCTTTGTTTTGGCCCTCGTTATAACATGTTGGGTGGTCTATTATAATTATGGCCTCTTGGTTTTCGCTGTGAATAATATCTACGCTGTTGAAAATTAGACTTCTATGGGCTGTTTCAATTTTGATTAGAACTGGCGCTTTATCGTCAAAGTTGGCAAGTGCTTTTTTGATTTCTCTAACTGTTAAATTATTCAATTATTTAACCTTCTTTCTGTTGTTTATTAATGTAATGAGCCTATGAAGTTTATAGATCCTTTTTCAATTTTATCAATTAAAACTCCTCCAAAAATTACTTCGTAATAACATTTTCGTAGCATATGTGTTTTTGCATGGCAAACTCCTGTTGTTTTATTTACGGGCTTGTGACCGCTTCTAGCCGCATTACAGGGGTGTAGAACCCCTATCACTCTGCGTTATTGGAAGAATACAACTTCGCATTGATTTAGAAATTTGCCGATTTGGTTGGCTGCGAGAATTTTGTCCGCATCGACCTGGCTGATAATGACGCTATGGTTATTACCCTTTAACCCTACGGCTTTGACAATGATTGGGAGGGTTCCAGCGCGTGAGCGGCCGTTTTGAGCTTCTTCTACGAGTTCAGGGGTAGGTGCATAGTCTGTCATGCCGTATTTAATAGCAAAATCAGGGTCTATAAAGTTTGTGCCGTATATAGCCCGGCCTGTAGTGTCGTAAATGGCTGGGGAGTAGGTAGCTTCTAAGCCTAAGCCTCTAGCATCTACGATAACACCTGACGGTGTGTAAGGGGCTACTACAGGGGTTAATTGTTGAGTAACAGGGTTTACTACGGGGCCTTGCGGCTGTACTGCTGGTTGCTCAATAGTTTGTACTGTTGGCTGTATTGATACATAGGGTGTTACCGGTTGTATAGGGGTTGGAAAGGGCGTTACTTGAGAGGGCATTACTTTTGGGAGGGCTATTGCTGCTAAGCTATTTTCTCCGAAAAGGTTTAGGGTTAGTACAACGCGATATGAACCGTCTGACATTTGCTTTTCACTTTTGATTTTAGCTCCCTGGATTATACCGGAAACTTGGGTTTTTACGGTGTCGTTCTCAATCATAAGGTCTTTCATTGTGGTTTCGGAGTCTACTTGGATTTCTTGGGTCATTTCTAGAAGATTCCTGTAGGCGTCGACTACGGCAGCTCTTCGCGCCAAAAGTTTAGCTTGGGCTGACGTATGCGCATTTTCTGGCGGAAGGCCAATGCCTACCGCTTCAATGGCGGAGTTTTGGCCTTGACTCCAGTCAATTTGGCCACGGTCTGCGGCACTTGCAATAGTAAAGATCATCATACATAGTGCTAAAGCGATAAGAGATATGGTTTTTCTTAAGATATTCATATGTTTCTCCTTTGCCCGGCGGCTTATCCCGCCTGCGGCGATTGTTTTAATAGGCCCAACCTTGTTTTTCCTTAATTATTTAACTCTATTTAAGTTACGCTATATGTCATAAGGAAAGTATTAATAAATTTTCTAGCATCATTGGCGGAAATATTACTTTTCATAAACATGTTATATGCGCTTTTAACCTTTTTAAATTATTCTTCTTTGATTCTTTTATCAGTCATATATAATCACTTCTTATTATAATACCATTATTTATGATTTTTTTACAAAAAATTGCTATTGCCATTCGCGTCATATGTGGCGGGATCTGCACCAGGTAAGTCCCACCCAAACATTGAACCGGCTAACATGGCTTTAACTTGAGCTGGCGTTACTCCAAGTGCTTTGTTTAATTCATTGGGATCAGAATTAGTGAGGTAAGGTTCTTGGTAATAGCCTTTTTTGTGACTTTAAGCATAAATTCGCCATTTTATAACCATAACTTCGCCAACCTATTATTATTTCCAATTTAAACAACGCCTATGTATGTTAATATTTGTAACTTATGGGTTTGTAACCATAAATCTGCCAAGAGTTCAATTTATAAGCATAACTTTGCCAAAAATCTATAGTTACTTATCATAAACCATCCAATCGCCATCATTGTCATCTAGCGAATATCCAAAATTCACAATATCATCATGTGTTGCTTCGTATGCCAATGGGCAGGAACATCTTAGACAATAACCTTGTCCATCTTCCGTTTCTTCTTGCTCTGGATGGTCGCATCCATAGCCATTATTTATCTCAACATCAGGATTAAAATATCCGCATATATCCGTTAGTTCATCAATGGTTACAAGTTGTTTGCTCATTTTACCCCCACACTCCTTTTATGTGTTACTTTAAGCATAAAGTTGCCAACCTGGCGAATAATTACTTAAAATCACATTTTTCACCACGAACAATCCGTATAGTTTTTTTAGAGACTGGTTCGGTTGCATAACAGAAGAGGGGAAGATTACTCAGCATATGTATCACTCCTTATATATAATTTCATTATTCTTAATCATCCTAGTCAAGGTTGGAATTTTTAACATTAAGCAGTGTATATGATTTAATCGCTATTACACAGTTATTTACAATGTATTCACCGGGGAACATCTTTTTAAGCTGCGTTGCTTATAAAACTACGGGCTTGTTCGGCTAAGGCAAGGGAAATATCCTTTTCTTCATGATCTATTTTATCAAGAAGAATTTCGATTTTGCTTAAGCTGTCTATAATTTGAGCGAAATAGTCGGTTTCAAGGTCGTCTATAGTTGCACGTTTTAACCGGGTTTTTAGAGAGTGATTAAGTTCCATTAGTTTTAACGGAAGTACCCGGTCGGGAATTATGGGTTGTTTACGGGATGGTGGGGTGAAACGCCTATTGTCATTATTTTGAGAGATGCCAAGGTCAGCAATAAGAATATTTATGGTCTCAGTAAAAGAGGTGCCCCATACTTTTGAAAGCAGGTCGATGGTGTCGCCGTGCCATTGACAACCAAAACAATGAGCCGTGTTCTTGTCTTCATTAATAAGGAGAGAAGGGGTTTTGTCGTTGTGGATGGGGCAGGAGGCCCAAAGCCGGTTGCCACGACGAACAATGGTTAGTTCGGGAAGATATTTTTTTATTGCGTCTACGATGGGAAGAGTTTCCTTAATTGTGTTTATCATGAGCAGTGCCTCCTATATAACTAATATTTATTTGGCATGTTTCGTATTTAGCTTATGTTTTATTATAACATAAACTGTATAAAAAGTCCAGTAAATTATTTAGGTTGGAGGGTAGCCAGATAAATAGCTACCCTAGTATAAATTAGGGCTTCGCGGCCCAGAGGAAAAGTCCAAGCATGATAATTGCGAAAAAGTACGGATTGATAGTACGAGCATTGAGGTAGTCTTGAGCTTTCAGGGAGTGCATTTACAAGGGCCGACTAACAGGAGGTTTATATACCCTTGTAAATACTAACGAACGCGAATTAGGATGTCCGTCACAAAAAACCTGCTCTTGGGTTGTGTTTCTTATAAGGGTTTATAAAAAATAAGACGTTAAAATATTAATTAACTTAATACGGTGTACGGCGAGACCAGCGTATAGTGAACCTGACTGTGTTTTTACTCCCTTTCTAGATATGAATTTATTTTTTTAACAGGCTTTTAGGTATGAAAAAACCGCCCTGACGAGCGGTTATAATTATTCAATATTAGTATGTTGATTTACTATGCGTTCAACAAGGTCATTATCACTTCGTAACTCTTAACATACTCTTTAACTGTTTTATATTCATCATCGGATTTACATTTTTTGAAGTTCGTTTTGGAATTCGTTTGAGGTTCATTATTGTATTAATGAACTTCATTTTGGGATTCGTTTATTTAGAATAAAAGCTAGGAGTGATGTTGGTTTTTAGGTATAAAAATAGAGTTAATCTGTTGTTAACTCTATAGGTAAGGTTTTTAGAAAAGTGATGCACCAAAAACTTCTTCGGTCTCTTTATACATACCAGAAGTCCACCAGGTTCTTGATGCGTACCATTGGCTAACGCCGGGGAGTTGAGCGAATGATGTTATGCCATGTTGAGTAAGTATTTTTAATAGATCCCGAATAACTTCTTTTTTTGTGCAATATTCATTGAATTTAGGGGTACTTAGATTTTCGGTATCTTGCGTTATACGCCATTCAGCTAAAACGGTTGCTTTTAGGTTTAATGACATAATATAATCTCCTTTGCTAATTATTTAAACCACTCAGGGTTATAATGGCGAGCGTCTTGTTCTTCTTCAAACCTAGTTTTTTTGCGATAAACAGTTTTTGGATACTGTTTTTGTGTTTTAGGTTTATCAATCGAAGGAAGAAAAGGTAAAACTATTAATACAAGAAATACGGTGCCAATAGACAAATAATTAAAGTAGTCTAATGCAAAGCAAGTAACAAAGAAGAGAATATATTTGTTTTTTAATATTATTTTAATTGTTTCCATCGTTTAACACTTCCGTTTAGTATATTTAACTTATAATTTATTATAACACATATAATTTTAAAAGTCCAGTAAAATATAGGTAGGACTCAGCAGTCACCGATCCGGGACAAATTTGTCCGGACTTGCGAAGTCGTTGATTGCGATGGGATGAGGAAAGGATAATGCAGGTGGGGTAGTTAGTCAGCCAGGCTGAAGCTAAACTACCCTTGATCACATAAACAGTGACTGATTTACAATATAAATTTTACTAATTAATTTGGTTCAATAATTTGTTATACCGGTTATCAAACGATTTTATTTTAAAATTATTTTCATATGCGTAAGCTGTAAATAAAGCATCGGTCCATGGTGTATCAATTTTTTCAAAGATTCCAAGACTTCTGATAAAAACAGAAATAGGTGTTTGTATTTGGACACCTGGTAATCGAATTAAATATCGTAATGCTGTTGCGATTGCCGATCTGTTTTGGTTATAACTCTCTATTAGAATATTTATAGCTTCTGTAAGTGCAATTTCTGGAATAATTAAATTTATTTCTCCATTAACAGCTTTTTTGAATATATCTCGCGCTTTTAAGGCAAAATCGTCTCCGTCTCCGACTAGATATCGAAGAATTACAGTTGCATCAATCAGTGTCTCGGTACCCTCCATGTTTTCTATTTGCATTATTTATAACCTCTCTAACTTCGTTGTTATCAGCCGTTTTGGGATCAGTCGATTTTAGTATTCCGAAAAGATTATCAACTGTCGGCTCTGGTTCGATAACGACGCTACCGCCGGTATGAATAATAAGGTTAACACGACTTGCACTTCCATTTGGTAAGCCAAGATGCTCACGAACAGACTTCGGCAGAGTTAGCTGTCCTTGTGAGCTAACTGATATTCTTAAAAATTCAAAAGGGATTATTCGTTCCTCCTTTTGCATAATTGATACCTCCCAAAATACAAGTTAATAATAATAGTTAATAGTATAACCCTTTCCTATTTTATCTTATTAGTACATTTGTGTAAATAACTGGTTATTTGTGTCAAAAAAGTGATGAATGTCGACTTCTAATAGTATTAACCTCCTATCTTTGTATCTAGTAGTTGTCACTAAAAACCAGTTCCCTGCCAGTCCGGCGAGGACAACAAACGTGCTTCGACTGGAGTGGGAGCGGAAGGGGTGACGTAGGAACCGTAGGCTTGCCCCTTCCCGGACACAGAAGGAGGGTATCCTTTTTAGTTTGGACTGGCAGGGACAAAAAAGAGCGTTTGCTTCATAGGCAAACGCTTCCTTGCTTTATTCTTTATTAAGTATGTTTACTCCGTTGCGTTGGGCTATTTTTAGAAAAATTGAATCATCTGGATTTAATTGATTTATTTCTTCGTCAGCCATTACTGTAGCGGCTACTGTTTCTTCAGCTAAAAGAATTTGTTGCTTAATGTCTTGCTTTTCTTGCTCTGAAGGTTGACGGCGAGCAATAATCGTAAACTCGATCTTTCCAATAAAGCGTCCCACTTTTATACCTTTAAAATCTACATCTATTGTCGATTTTGGGTTTTTGTTAATTTCTTTTTTAGCTTGCTCAAGTATCCATTTTTTAAAGTCTCGATAATCTTTGTATTTTTCATCTGATACGCCAAGATACCGACGTAAGTCTGAATAGATAAATTCTCGTTTTCCTATTTTTTTATATTGATGTAGTAATTCTATAAGTCGAGTAGAGTAGGAGCCTTTAATATTTATCACTTCTGCGTACTTAAAATCGGTAAAACCTAGTTTCTTTTCTTTAAGTTGTAATACGTGGTCACGCATAGGTTCTGAAAATAATATTCTTGCTCTATTTTCTTTTTCGTTAAAATAGATTTCTTGAAATAAGAAAATGGAATGAAAAATACGTTTTCCTTTTCCAACATCTTGAATGATTTGCACATTAGATTCAGCATTTAATTCACTAAAAATAGTTTTTACTTCAGTTCCTACTAGTTTTGATTTGTCAGAATATCCCAGTATTTGTGGTAATTCATTCATGTGTATGTCGAGCGGTTCAAAATGCTCATTATTTTTATTTACTTTTGCAATACAATACAAAAAAAATCGTTGCGTTATTGCGGACCACTGAGGTTGAATCCTTTCAATAAATTTATTAGCCTGACGAATATGTAATTTTTCAATTTCAGTTATAGCTTGTTCCAAATTAATTCCTTCTTTTGCACTTAAATTTTTCCACGTTAAAACTAAGAACTCTCCACATCAAGGTTTTGTAAAAACATTTTCTTTTAGTTGTGTTTACCATAATTTCTCCACTCGTAGACTAAAAGTTCTCCACGTCAAAACTAAGAACTCTCCACTTTAAATTCTTTAAAGTCCTTTGTTGTTCACTCTTGGTTTAAGTACATTTTAATGTGTAATATTTTAAAATTATTTATCTATCATTTTTTGTTAACTAAATGATATTTATTTACACTATACATATAACAAATATTTATTTTCTAAAGGTTCTCCACGTTAAAACTAAGAACTCTCCACGTCAAAGTTTGTACAAGTATAAATTAATCTCTCCACCTGTAAACTAAAGATTCTCCACGTCAAAACTAAGAACTCTCCACGTCAAGAATTGTACGAATATAAATTAGTTTCTCCACCTGTAAACTAAAAGTTCTCCTCATTAAAACTAAGAAGTCTCCACGTTAAAATTTTATAAGATATACTATTTATTCTCCACGTCAACACTAAAAAGTCTCCACGTTAATTCTAAGAATACTCCACATAATTACTAATAATTCTCAACATAACTACTAATTAATCTCCTCCTAAAAGTTATAAAACCCTTGATTCTACTGGCTTTATGAAGGAGTATAGTATTATAGTCTTTACAGTATTAAAGATTATATATTATTATTCCGCAAGAATGAGTACGCTTATTTTTGCACTGAATTTTGTTGAATCCATAATTCAGCAGCTTGTTTTAGTGCTGTTTGAAGTGTGACGTTTTTATCAATACAAGTTTTTTTAAAATCTTTGGCTAAATTATCATCTACTCTTGCGCTAAGCATTTTAGACATATATATTCCTCCATGATTACAATATTGTATATTTGTGTACAAACCCACAATACCACATATTAGATAATATGGCAAACGATTATGATATTTTAATATTGAAAGAGAAGAAGCGATTACATAAAATTATGCAATCGCTTCTTCTTCGTTTGTTATTGATAAAAAGATTACTAGTTTATTATAACTATTCGTTCCTGGGGTAAAACATTCACCTCGTTCAAAACCTTGTTTTAAAAATTCCGGAGCTTTTTCTTTAAAGTCAGCTATTAACGTATTGAATTGGGATATTTCAAGATGCGTAATATAATTTTCAATTTGTTTGCGTTTTTCAGCGGCAGCTTCTTCTTCTCGCTTTGCAGCGGCTTCAGCTTCAGCTTTGCGAATTTCTGCTTCTGCAAGAGCTTGTTTGCGCTCTTTTTCTTGTTTTTGAAGCAATAAGTCGTATTCGGATAACGAAGGGGCTGTAGCCGCTGTTTCACGACAAGCTTTTCGAATAACTCCAGCGATGTTATCAAATTGTTGAGTTTGCGCGGATTTTTCTATGCTTTGTATAGTTGCTTTTATTTGTTCTGGGGTACAGTCTTTGATAATTTCAGCGACGCCTTGTTTATTGACTTTGTGCTTAATTAGCAATGGTACTACTTCATCATAGCCATTATTAAGAGCGTTGTTAATGATTTCGTCGTATGTATGAAGCGCTTTTTCCATACCGGTTAGGCGGCTCGAAATTGGTTTTAGATCAATTGTTAGTGGCTGATAGTTTGGGTTTTTGTCTATTACAAAAGTAAAGCCAACTATTGATCGTCCACGCTTTATTGGGATTAAATCAAAGATTAAATCAGCGTGGTCTTCACATTCTTTGCGGGCAAATTCAAGAACTTTCGCTTTTAGGTTGGCTGTTAATCCGTACAGGTTTGATGGAATAGAGAGCTTGTCCCTAATTTCTTGTATTGTAAGATCAAAGGTGTTTTTTATTATCTTACCGGTTTTATCTATCCAAAAGTTTTTTTTAAGTTGAAGATAGATTTTTACGGAGTAGGTGGAAGCCATGTTTAAAACAATGGCCATTTGAGTTTCAATAAATCTTCGATCCATTTCTGGACTCAAAAGTACTTCTGCTAATTCGGGATTGAGTTTTAATTCTACAAAATCTTTACTTTCTGCAATTTGATTGCGAGCGAGCCACGGAACTTCAGGGCGTTCTTTTAATAATAAACCTTCACCTGGGAGAATTACTGTGCGAGTTTTTAACTTTTCAATAATCTCACGAATTTCTTTGCAACGATGATGGTATTTTAATCCTAAAAAATCTGCCATTCCTGAAAAAGAGAAAAGGTAAGTTCTAAATTCATTATCGGCTTGATTCGTTAGGCTAATTAAGCCTAGAATGATCTTTATTTCTCGTAAAGAGATATCGTAACGACAATCAGCAAAGTTTTTATGCGTTTTTATTTTGTTACTAGAGGCCAACACATCGTCATGCAATAATTCAACATGATTTGCTATTACCAAGTTCTATCACTCCGCTATCCATTTTTTGAGAATGTTAGTTTAATAGCATATTACCATACTATAACTATTCCGTAAAGTGAGTTATAGTTATAATTAATTTTGGTGGCTAAAAAAGTTATAGTTGAAGCTATAAGATATATAGACTTAGCTCACTTTTTTGAGTGATGAGTGATTAATGTTTTATGCGTAAGGAAAAAGTTATAGTTTACGTGGGTTTAAAGGCTTTTTTAGTGTGGTTTTTATGCGATAAAAGGGATAGTGGCTAAAAAAGTTATAGTAGTGGCTATTTAAGTTATGGCTAATGGCTAATAAAGTTATAGTTAGTGGCTATTCGAGTTATAGTAATGGCTAAATTAGTTATAGTTAGTGGCTAAAAAAGTTATAAATGGTGGGGAAAAAGGTTATAGTTAGTGGCGCGTATCCCTTATGTTTATTGGGTTTTGGTTATACTGTAATATTACTTGTTTATTTGTCTTAATTTGTTTATACAAACATACAATCTGTGTTGTTCTTTTATAGTATAAAAAAGAATGAGGGAACGGTGTTGTGATTTTACAATTTACGACAAAATTTGTAAAATATATACTATAAAAACTGCTAAAAGTAAAGACTGTTTTACTGTGATTATTGTAATTGTCTATTCTTTTTCATTATAATCACATCTAAAATAACTATATAATATATTTGCAGGAATTTTGTGATTTTAGAAGAAATCTTTAGTTATCTAAATTTTCTTTAGAATTTGAATCATTAACATAAATAACCTAATAATAATTAGTGCTATTTTTGAAGTAATGAAAAACTGCTTTCAATTCGAACCTATGTTTGGTATAATTAATACGAACGTAGGTTCGAAAGAGGACTTTTATATATTATATTCTTGCGTGTTAATTTAGGAAAATATAAAAATAATAATACCCGGCAGTTATGCCGGGTAAGGTTGGGGGAAATTATGGTGCCAAAATATAAGCTTTTTGATTTTGAAGGAATGTATATGTGGAGTCGATTAAAAAATGGGTCGTATTTAGTTGACCCAAAAGCTGAAAATGAGTTTTTATTAAGGTTTTGTTCAAAAAAGTCTATAAAGTCAGTTTTTAAGGTTGCTTTTCAAATTCTTTTCGTTGTTTTTCCATTCGTGAGTAAAAAATAAGTGTGGAAGGGCTTATTTCTTGTTGTTTTGCTTGGAAAGCAGCTTGTAAATATTCTATATTATTAGTGTCTAATATAAAATCTACTAATTCGTCATTCATTTCTTTAGGAAGAATTTCTTTGGCAAGTGGTCCGTTTACAAAAAATTCAATAGGATTTTTATCAAATGCCTCGCTCAAGGCCTCAATGGTTTCTGCGCGAGGTATCTTTTTTTTGCCTTGTTCTAAATCACTAATTGCGGCGGGACTTAAATTAGCTCGTTCAGCAACATCTCCTTGATTCCATCCACGATCAATTCTCATTTGCTTTAATTTTTCACATAAAAATCTAAATTCCATAAAAATATCACCTCCTAGTAGAGATTATACCGCGAAACGTGTTGTTGTGCAATCAGACTCAAGACTCATAAATCAATAAAATGCAGTATAATATGACATTTAAAAAGAAAAATCATTGACAAATAACGCGTAATTTGTTATTTTTTAAAGAAAGAGAAAAAATAAACGCGAAAAGTTAATAAGTGAAAATAATATTTTTTAACTTTATTAACGTTTCGTGGAGGCGTTAGTAGCTTTTTTAAGTTATACCTTCCGTTATTAAAGATGAAATATGGTTGTTGTATTAAATTGATATTCAATTTTTTCGATAAAGTATCATTTTATTATTTAAAAAAGGAAGGAGCGTAATTGTTGGTGAAACTTGAAAATTTTGAGACCGATCAAATAATTGATGAGCTTATAATGCGTAAAGATAATGGCATTAGGGCTTTTTTAAAAAAAATTTCAACCGATCAAATAATTGCTGAACTTATAACGCGTAAAGAAAAAGGCGTTGTAGTTGGATATGAAGAAAATGAAAGCTTTTGCTGTATTCTTGTAAATCAAAAAAATAAACCCGGTCAGTGATGGCTGGGTTTATGGTATTTCAGGAGGTGTGCTTTCTTTGAGTGAGGATTGCGAACAGGCAAAGGACGTTAGCCTTTCTAAACCAAATAGACAGCCTAATGTCATTAAAGTAGAAAAAGAAGTAATTGTACCTCCACCGGATTACTTACCGATGAAAAAAAGGTTGGCTTTTTTAGAGGGTGAGGTTAAAAAGTTCGAGGATTTAATCTATAATTGCACTTCACCTCCTATGCGAAAAATGGTAGTTGATTTTCAGAAGCGAACAAGGATTGACTTGGAAGTAATGATTGATGATTTTGCAATTAGTGGATATAACCACGAAGAAGAAGCCTTAATGAAGGAACTTATTGATTATTTAAAAGAAGTTGTTAGCGAACTTGAAAAAATTGCAGACAGCTAGTTTTGTAAGGTGGGATTTTTTTGATTCGGTGTAATAACGACAAATGCTTGAATTGCGATTTTGATGATAATGATAATGTATCGTTTGGAAAATGTGTTCTAGAATTGGCTATATTTGCTGTAATTGAGGGAATTGAAGATAAACTTACTTGTGAATCTTTTATAAGTAGAAGCATTGCTGAAATGGACGAGTGAGGTTAAAAAATGGATGATGTTTTAAAAAAAGAAATTGAAGATAAGTTGAACTTTATTTACGGAGTTATCAAGGCTTCAAAAATAACGTTCCCAATGGTAAACGAATGTTGTGACAGGATCAATGATATTAAGAGTTTGCTTAATATCAACAAAAAAGCTGGTGTTGTTGTTGAACGGCTTAAATAAAGAACAGGAACTGGCTGTGCTACACGGTTTGGGTCCTTGTTGTGTTGTGGCTGGAGCTGGTAGCGGAAAAACAAAGGTTTTAACGGAACGAATTGCTCAGCTTATAAAAAACGGTGTTGCAGCTCAACAAATTCTTGCTGTTACATTTACTAAAAAAGCCGCAAAAGAAATGAAGGAACGATTAGAAAAACTCGTTTTAAGAAGTACATGCAAGAATCTTTGGATGGGCACGTTTCACAGTATTTGCTTTTTTATACTAAAAAAAGAAAGTCCTAATTTTGATCAGATGGTAGTCATGGATAAAGAGTCAATGAAAAAGCGGCTAATGCAACAAGTGTTAGGACCGTCAACGCCAACTTATGATGGTATGGATTGGGAAACAGATTATAAAACATGTCTTAGTTTTGTGAGTTATCAAAAAAATAGGCTTCTTCGACCAGATGCTTATAAGAAAAAGATCTCGTTGCTTGAATCAGAAGATGACTTATTGAAATGGAAGATGTATCAAAAGTACGAGGATCTAAAAGATGAAAATCAACTTATTGATTTTGATGATATGTTGATTAGATGCTATGAAATGTTTAGAGATAATCCAGAAATACTGCGAAAATATCAACAAACGTTTAAGTATTTACTTATTGATGAATTCCAGGATACAAATGTAGCCCAATATGAATTAGTTAAAATGTTAGGGGTACAAAACAATGTGTTTGTAGTGGGTGATGAACGGCAGTCTATTTATAGCTTTCGCGGGGCTAAAATTGAACTTTTTATAAATTTCAAAAAAGAATGGCCGAATTGCAAGGAAATTATATTAGAGACTAATTATCGCTCTACACCCAATATTGTAGAAATGTCTAATAGATTAATAGGGGTAGGGGCTTTTAATTATCGAGGGATTTGTAAAGCCGCTTGTGAAAATGGGGCTGAGCCGATTATTACATGTTATGGATGTGCTGACGAGGAAGCGTTTGGAGTGGTGAGCGAAGTTGACGTTCTTCATTCTCAAGGTGTCCCTTATGAGGACATGGCGGTTTTGTATCGACTTAATGCTCAATCGAGAGCGGTTGAGGATGCTTTGATAAAAAGAGGGATTCCGTATCTCGTTACGGGCGGTTTTGGATTTTATGGCCGAAAAGAAGTTAAGGATATTTTAGGGTATGTGCGGCTGGCTGTTAATCTTAATGATGACGAAGCTCTTACGCGAATTATAAACACACCTACACGGTATTTAGGAAAAGTGTTTCTAAGAACGATAGAAGATTATTCAATTCGTAATGAAGTCTCGTTTTTTGAAGCAATAAAAAAATGCCCGATGGCTAGGGAGCGTAAATATCGAAAAGCTAAAGAGTTTGTTGAGATAGTTGAAAAGTTGCATAGGTACAACGATTTGGAACCAGATAAGCTAATAAGACTGGTTCTAAAGGAAACTAAGTATTTAGAATGGCTATCTAGAGATGAAAAGGATAAAGACAGTGAGTATGGCGAGAATCTGCAAATGCTTCAAGTTGCCGCTAAGCGGTTTGATGATATTGATAGTTTCTTAGAGCATGCTTCGTTTGCGGAAAAAGCCGCTAAGGGAAGTGAAGATAAGTTTAAGGGTAAAGTTAGGCTTATGACTATTCATGCGTCTAAAGGGCTAGAGTTTGGTACGGTTTTCTTGATTGGACTGAACCAAGGCATTTTACCACATAAAAATTCTATTGAATATGCAATGGGACATATTGTGATTCCAAATAGCGTCGAGGAAGAACGACGTATTTGTTATGTTGGAATTACTAGAGCTAAAACAAGGCTTTATCTAAGTAGTATGGAGTATTGGATGGATAAAGAAATTGACGACAGTATGTTTTTAGAGGATTTGTATGGGGAAGGTGAGCCTTGTGGTTGAATTGTTAAGAGATATCTCGAAACCTGATTGCTTCAGGCAGTGTACTTGTGGTGATATGCACGAAGAACATTGCACGAATAGAGATTTACCTGTCCCTCGTGAATGTTGGAAATGTAAATTTTACTTTGGGTATCTTGAACGGCTGGAAGCCGAAAAACAATATAAAAGGAGATTTGAAAAGAACGATGTTTGAAAGAATTCAAAAAATTGTTATGGACCAATTGGGTAGTATTGCGGAGGAAGTTAAGCCGGAAGCTACATTGGTCCAGGATCTTGGTGCTGATTCTTTGGATATGGTTGAGTTGGTAATGGCTATTGAAGAAGAGTTTAATATCGAAATTCCGGACGAAGCCACGACTAGTATTAAAACGGTTGACGATATTGTTAAATATGTAGAAAAACAGCAATCACTTCAATAGGCTGTTTTTCGTAAAGGTGGTAAAAAGATGGATAAGGTTTCGTTTTCTGTGGGTGTGGATGCAAGAAGTAAACCAAAATTGATCGTACTAATTATTTTCTTTCTAGCAATGCTTAATCAAAGTCTGCATGGTGAGGTAATCGTGATGTGTATAACTATTGCGGCTATGTTGGCACTCTTCGGAAAAATCATATACGTAAAGGAAAATGAAGTTAAATTTAAGTATATTGGATATTTTTCGAAGGATTGATTTTTACTGTGGTAATTGCCATGGTTAAAATATAGTTCATTTACTAATTAAAAGGGAGAGATGTATTTTGTCAATTAACTTACAAAAAGGTGATCGTTTTAATTTAACTAAGGAAGCTCCTGGGTTAGTAAAGGTTGGTGTGGGGTTAGGTTGGGATGCAAATGCATCTAACACTGGAAGTAAGTTTGATTTGGATGCATCAGTATTTATGATTGACGCTAATGGAAAACTTCCAGCAGATGGATTTTTCGTGTACTTTGGTAATTTAAATTCGCCGGATGGTGCAGTCAAACATACTGGTGATAATTTAACCGGTGATGGCGATGGTGATGATGAAGCAATCCTTATTGATTTATCAAAGCTTGATTCGCGAATTACCGAAATTCCTGCGGTAGTTACAATTTATGATGCGGCTGCAAGAAAACAAAATTTCGGTATGGTTAATAATGCGTTTATCCGACTTTATAATGTAGAAACAAAAGCTGAAATTTGCCGATACGACTTGAGTGAAGATTTTAGCCGTGAAACTGCTGTAGAATTTGCAAGACTCTATAAAAAAGATGGTGAATGGCGGTTTAAAGCGGTTGCTCAAGGTAGAAATGATGGGCTTAATGGTTTTCTACAAATGTTTAAATAGGTTTATTTTTGTAGCTTTAAAATGATAGAGCGAAATATTCGTTAATAAAAAGGAGAGATATATCGTGTCAATCAATTTACAAAAAGGTGATCGTATTGATCTTGCAAAGGAAGATCCTAATTTAAAACGAGTTGCTGTTGCTTTAGGCTGGGATGAGAATAACACGAATTCAGGGGCTGAATTTGATTTGGATGCATCTGCCTTTATGTTAAATGCTAATGGGAAGATTCCTTCGGAGAAGTTTTTCGTTTTCTATAAAAACTTAACTTCACTCGACGAAGCAGTTAAACATACGGGTGATAATTTAACTGGTGGTAAGGGCGATAATAAAACAGATCATGTTGAGTTTGGTAAGGATGATAATGAAACAATTCATGTTGAGTTTGGTAAGCTCGATTCAAGAATTGTTGAAATACCGGTTGTAGTAACTATTTATGATGCTGCAACAAGAAAACAAAATTTTGGTATGGTCAATAATGCATTTATTCGGTTATATAATGTTGATACCAAAAAAGAAATCTGCCGATATGACTTAAGTGAGAATTTCCAACGTGAAACGGCAATTGAGTTCGGACGGCTTTATAAAAAAGACGGTGCGTGGAAATTCCGCCCAGTTGGACAAGGTTATAACGATGGTCTCGACGGTTTTGTAAATATGTTTTATGAAGGGAATTAATGAAGAATGACAGTTTTTGATCAATTTAAGAGAGCCGTTGGATTAGAAAAAGAGGCTAATGCTGCACCGGTAGAGTCGGTTTCGACTAGTGGGCGTGGGAAAATTAATCTATTAAAGGAAAAGGTTAAGATTTCTCTGGAAAAGAATAATTTAACCGGCGTAAAAGCTAAGGTTGCGGTGGTTTTGGATAAGTCCGGCTCTATGAGAGGGCTTTATAATGATGGTGTTGTTCAGGAAACGATTGAACGCCTTGTAGCAGTAGCTAGTAAAATGGATGATAATGGCGAGCTTGAAGTATGGGTGTTTGATAATTTTTCAACTCGATTGCCTGCAGCTACAGAGCATAATTGTGAGCGCTATATTAAAGATCATATTCTTGGTAGAATGCCGATTCAGTATGGGACAAGCTATGCGCCAGTTATGAAGGATGTTATTAAGAAGTATACCAAAGAAGAGCCTGATTCATCTATTCCGGTATATGTATTGTTTGTTACTGATGGTGAAAATGATGATCATGAAAATACGGAAAGGGTTATTGCGGATGCTTCGAGATTTCCGATCTTTTGGCAATATATTGGTATCGGCGATGAAAAGTTTAAGTTTCTGAAAAAACTTGATGAAATGGATGGCCGTGTTATCGATAACGCAAACTTCTTCCAGTTAAATGATCTGAGGAAGATTTCGGATGAAGAACTTTATGATCGGATGTTAGCGGAGTTTCCGGAATGGATTAAGCTGGCTAAGAAAGAAAATATTTTGCGGTAACGGAGGAAGTAATGGATTTTGCTGCTATTTTTAGCGGGCTTGCTTTAAGTTGTGGTACCGTTTTTAACGGTATTGTGGGTAACTTTACGCAGTTTTTCTCATGGGAAATGCTTTCTAGTACGTTGGCTGATCCGGCAAATTGGGGTATTATTGCTTCGCTAGTTATTCTGGAGGGATTGCTTTCCGCGGATAATGCGATTGTGCTGGCGGTAATGGTTAAGCATTTGGCGGTTAATGAGCAAAAAAAGGCGCTATTGTATGGGATATTCGGCGCGTGGGGCTTTCGGTTGGTTGCGATACTGCTGGGAACGTACTTAATTAAGATTTGGTGGATCAAGCTTGTAGGTGCCGCTTATTTGCTAAAAATGGCAATTGAGTATTTCGCGGGGAAATCGGATGGCGATGATGAGCCGGAAGATAAGCCATATGGATTTTGGCGAACGGTGCTTGCAGTTGAACTGATGGATATTGCGTTTAGTATGGATAGTATCTTGGCTTCGTTTGGGGTTAGTAATAAAACGTGGGTACTTTATATTGGTGGGGTACTCGGAATATTAATGATGCGGGGCGTCGCTCAAATTTTTTTGGTGCTGCTTGAAAAATACCCTCGGTTGGAAACAACGGCGTATGCGCTTATTATGGCGATTGGGTTGAGAATGCTCGGGGCAACTTTTGGGTATGAAATACCAGATATGTATTTCTTCTTAGCATTCCCAGTGATTTTTATACTGACGTTGAGTGTGCCGTTTAAGAAAACTCAAACGGCGGTAGTTTCAAAATAACTTTATATTCACGAAACGCTAATATTATCGTAAAAAACATTAAAATTAATCACGAAACACAGTTTTGAGTTTTGTCTGGGGCGGCGTGGTGGGGACACGCTGAGTTGTCAAACTATCTACTATGAATCGGTGAAGGAGCCGGAGATAGTCATTTCGCTGTGAGGCGGTATTAATGGTAGTAATTAGGTTCGAATCCTGACCCTGGATTATGTTTTTTATAAGAAAGCTGGAGATTATTCGATTCGGCGAGAGGTATTGTAAAATGAAAAAGTTTGTACTTACAGAAAATACCAAGAAATTGGGGAGTATTACGCTGTATCAAATTAAGGCGATTAAGTCTTTCGATAATGTAAAAAAAGACGAACTTGGCGGATGGGTTGAAAAATAAGAAAACTTGGATCAAGATGGCAATGCTTGGGTGTTCGGAGATGCTTGGGTAGCTGGTAATGCTAGTGTGTCAACATCTAAACAAATTAGCTGGTTCTCTCATGTTGGATCTGAAGATGGAACGCTTACCGCTTATATAAATAAAAATGCTGAAATTGAAATTACACGAGGCTGTTTTAAGGGGAATATAGATGAATTTGAAACAGCAGTAAATAAGACACATGGTAATAATAAGTATGCAAAAGAATATTTGATACTTATACAGTTCATTAGGTTACGGTTTGAAGGAATGAAGTTAGAAACCACTTAAATAGAATTTCGATCAGGTTCTAATACCTAATTCGATATTTTTTGTATAGGAAATGGGTTGATTATATTGTTTTCTGCATTGTTAGAAGGATTGACTTTTGTAGAACCACAGTATTGTGCAGTGCTAGTGGATGCGGAAAATGTGCTGCCGGAAATGGCGCTGGATGCGCTACGGTTGACGGAAGAAATGAATGTGAAGGTTATTTTTCAGGCGTTTGGTGATTGGACGAATATTTGGTCGGATTGGCAAAAGGTTGTTAACGACTTCGGAATTGAACGGATTCAAGTAGATAGGACTTCTAATAAGAAGAATTCCTCGGATATTGCATTGGCAATTCATGCGGTTAAGCTACATTTCGAGAATGAGATTAATCGATTTATTATCGTGTCTAGTGATGCTGATTTTTTGCATTTAGTGAGGGTTTTAACGAATCGCCAATGTATTGTTTATGGTGTGGGGAATGAGTTAACGAATGAAAGTTTACGGCGAGCGTATGTGAGGTTTTTTGAGTATAAATCAAAGAATGTTAGCGAGCAGCCTGTAAGTATTAATGTGCCTAACAAAGGATCTGATCCGTTAAATGATTATCGAGAAAAGTTGTTGGCATTGTGCTTAAAGTATGCAAATCAACATGGATGGGTAAGTATTTCTAGTTTGGGAACTTTTATGCATATGAAGAAATGCCAATTGCCGGACGGGTTTAATAAACTGATCAAGGTACTGACTTATTTTAAAAACGATTTTGAGGTTAATAATACCCATACTTTAGTACGAGCTAAGTATAAGGATGTGAGTTTATTACGGTAACGCCGAGAAATATTTTTGGAACTGCCCAGGAAACGGATAATAGGATTGTGGTTCGTTGGAAAGGAAAGCCGTCTTCGGGGTATTTATTTGAGCTTAATTCGTTAGTCAGAGAAGCATTGATTCAAAGCGGCAATGAACAGAGTTATAAGAAAATGATGGAGCAGATTAAGGGTGTAAAAACACCTGCAGAAAGTATTGCGGTTATGGAAAAATATGTTCGGTTTAGTGGATAAAAGTATTTGTTAGAGGTGCTATTGTATTGAAATATTTTGAGATAACACCAAAGTCAGTAGCTTATGAAGCAGCAGTCAAATATTGGAGCATTTGTAGTGTGTGGGAAAAAGCAGTTGATGATATTGCTGCTCTTCTGGAAACAGATGTTTGTCAGTATCAAATACGATTTAATGCAGCTTGTTTAAATATTTCTACACTGGAATGTTTACCTGTTTATATTAAAAGAGATTTTCGTAAATCTGGTCCAGGTAGTTATTTTGCTTTGCAAAATAGTCGGTTGAATGTAAAGTTTTTGAAAATTGTTGAAAGATATGGATTGTACAGCTGTTTTGATTACAATATAGCGGTTATTTTGAATACGGCTTGGCAAAAAGGAGAGGAAGTTCATTTTGCGCCGGTAAATGGTCGGTACTTTATAAAAACAGAAAGAAAAATTTATAGACGAAATTTGGTTGGGTTAATCGAAAGAAGTAAAGAAGAATTTTTGCGGGAATGGAATCAATTGAATAAAGAAGACCGGAAGGTTCGAAGGGTACTATAGTACGGTATGTCTTTTGAGGTTCATTTTGGGATTCGATTGTAGTTCATTTGGGAGGTTGTTAGTGTAATGGATATTGTTAGAGATCGTCGGCAGTGGGGTGCATTTGCCGTTGAAAATGCATTGATTGATACTACTGATTTGGATGGGATCACTAAAATGGCGTATATTGTTTTGCTACGGCTATTGGAATGTGACTCGGAACATATGCCTCTTATTTTACCGAGAATAGCGGCCAGTATTAATTGTTCAGAGGAAACCACTCAATCAATTTTAGGTGAACTTCAAAGAAAAAAATATATTGAAATTATCCCTAATGGCGAACAAAGCATTTATCGAGTCAGTGACTTGCCGATTGAGAATATGAGTTTCCTTTGTGATAGTTGCTTGGCTGATGGAGGAAAGTGAGGATGGCTAAAGCTATACAAAATAATATTCTTAAAGATAATAGAAAAAGAAACTTTACAATCGTGGAAAATTTTATTGTGGATTTAAAGTTGAAATGGTATGAAAAATTAACATATATTGTTTTGTCGAGAATGGCTAATCGAGAAACAAAAAAATGTTTTCCTTCTTATCCAAAGATTGCAGAGTTGGTGAATTGCTCAGAAAGAACTGCGTTCACTGCAATTCAAAATCTTGTTGATAAAGGGTTTATTACCAAGGCAACGGTTGGAAATAAAAATGTTTATACCCTTGTTGATATTTTAATCCCTATCGAAAAAACAACTTCTCAAACTGATTCTGATTTAACGCCCCAAGACTCAAAATGGTATGCACCTAATGAAAATCAGGAAGAAATGTTATCGCAAGAGGTGCAAGGTGAAATACACAATAACCTTGCAAGTGATGCAAGGTTAGGTAAGGAAACCCCGCAAGTGGTGCAAGGTGGTCTTGCAAGAGATGCAACCTTATCCCCGCAAGGGATGCAAGTTGACCTTGCAAGTGGTGCAAGCGAACAAGATGAACTTAACAATACTAAGTCTAACAATACTAATTTAACAATAACTCCTATTAGTAGTTTATCTATTAACAGTGAGTCGTCGCCGGTTGAAGATGAGGTAGTGGGTACGACGGCGCTTTATGAGAAGACGTTTGGGCCGTTTCAAACCGATAGGGAACGTGAGATTGTTAGTGGTTGGAGTGAGTTGTTTCCGCATGATTGGATTGTGGATGCGATTAGGAAAGCGGCTGATAAACATATACGAAATGTCACGTATGTCGATGCGTTAATGTATCATCGCAAGACGGTATCGGGTACGGAGGGAGCTGAGGCGAGTGGAGCAGGTAGGACTAGAAGTGGGGAATATCCTGGAACGTTTCAAGCTCAGAGTGGAACGGGATCTAGCAATGCAATTGCCCAGCCTAGTAATTAACGTGCAGGATGAAAAAGATTGTCCTCATAATAGACGGTATTGTAAAAATGGTTGCGAAAATGAAATCCGCACTTATGAGGATAAACGAGTAACGTATATCACGGATTTATGCCGAAAAAAACAGTTTAAAAAGCTGTTACTGAAAGAAAGTGGTCTAACAGGAAAAGCGGTTTTTGAAACCTTTGAAAACGCTAACTATGACGAGTATAACCGTGAAATGTATATGTTTATACAGGAAGAGTGGAATAAAAAGCGCTGGATATATATTTATAGCAAGGTTAATGGAAATGGAAAAAGCTATACGGCAAATGCCATTGGAAATATGTTCATTGATTTAGGAATCAAAATATCGGTTAACCGCGAGATTGATATGGCGGCACGACTTAAAGAGTCGTTTTCGGATAAATCTGGTGATAGCGAGTATAAACTAATGTGCCACTTTCGAGATGTGCCAGTGCTAGTTGTCCAAGATTTTGGCAAGCAAGGATGTAGTCCTAGTTCTGAATGGTGGCCACAAAAGATATTTGATATTATCGATTACCGATGTGTTCATGAGAAGTTAACGGTGTTTACCTCAAATTATAATTATGTGAACGAGCATTTGGTAAAACAACGCTTTGGTATTAACCACGGTTTGGCGATTCAATCCAGGTTGGAAGGTTCTTGTAAGGTGCTGGAGATGAAAGGACCTGACCGACGAAAAGCGATTAAATAAAAGTTTATTAAATTTATTATAGGTGGAGGAGTTCGAATGAATAAGGTAATTATTGATGGCAGGCTTACTAATGATCCAGTGGTTCGTATAACTAATCAAGGACATACTGTTTGTTCGTTTGATATTGCGAATACTGAACATCTTAAAGAAGGTAAGGAAAGAGTGGATTTCTTTAAGATTACTGCTTGGCGGAAGTTAGGCGAAATCTGCGGGAACAACTTGACTAAAGGTCGGCGTGTCTTGATCGAAGGAAAACTCGCGAATGAAAAGTACGAGAAAGACGGTCAAAAATATAAAGCCACTAAAGTTACTGCTATAAACGTTGAGTTTTTAGATTATAAAAAGAAAGAAGACGGTGAGGAGAATCCTTTCGGTGGACAGGTAATGTCAGATGAGGAAGATATCCCGTTTAAATAATAAAGGAGCGAAGTTGAGTGATTAAGATGGTTAATAATTTATTGCGTAACATGAAGGAGATGGTTCAATATGAGATTGAATTTGTAACCGGATTGTCTTTTGTAGTTGTAATTGGTATGGGGACGGCTATTATTTATTGTTAAGCTGGTAAGCCGGTTAGATAATGTAGTAGAAAAGGAGTTAAGGTGCATGAATGTTATTGTTTTTGATACGGAAACTACTGGGTTTAAACCGGGGCAGATTTGCCAGTTGTCGTATGTAAATATTGACTTTAATACGATGGATGCTGTAGGGAAAAATTTTTATTTTGCGGTGCAGTCGATGGAACAAGGCGCGCAAAATGTTCACGGGCTATCGCTTGAGAAATTACGAGAACTATCCGACGGTAAAACATTCTCGGATAGGGAAGAAATGATTTATAACGATTTTAATAATGGCTTTGTTGGTGGGCATAATACGCAGTTTGATATGGGGTTTTTACAGGCTGAGTTTCAGCGGGTGAAAAAACATATTAGATTCGCTAATAGTTTTTGTTCAATGAGGTCATTTACGAATTTTTGCCAGATTCCAGGCGGATACCGAGGGTACAAATGGCCAAAACTTGAGGATTTGGTGGGGAAACTCGGAATTAGCAATGATGCGGTTATGAATGAGGCTGTGAATTTGTTTGGCGATGTTTCTGGGTACCATGATTCGCGATTTGATACGGCATCTGTGGTACTGATTATGAAGGAAGGCTTGAAACGAAATCTGAATGAAATGGCTTGGCTGAAGAAAACGGTAACGAATGTAAGGCAAAATAGTATGTTTTAATACGCGAAACGCGTTTTAAGTTAGTGAAAATGTAATTAATGTACGCTTATCGTGTAATGGTGGAGATGGATTGATGGTCAGAGCGGTAACAACTTGGTATTGCGGAAAGTGTAATACTGGATTTCCGTCAAAAGAGAGAGCTAAACAATGTGAGTCTGGGCATTATCGTATCGGTAAAATTGTTGGTAAGTATTATGATCCGGACGCCAAAGCGCCAAAAAGAATTCAAGTTGAAGTCGATATTGGCGGAAGTAAAAAGGATGTTTGGTATGAGTTAGTACCTGAAGGATGGGGAGCTAAGTAACGAGCATTATGAATTGCATTGAACAGGGTAATAACGACGCAGGGGCAATATTTAAGGGAGAATAGGCAAAACAAAATTGCATAGTATGATAGGCTGCCGATTAATCGGCAGCCTATTATTGGGAAAAATGAAAGATAATGCTTTTAATTAATCGGATAGGAGTGGATCTTTTGAAGGTTAATTTATGTCGGTTCTGGGCTAAAAGCAGGGTTGTGAGTTATTATGGAAATGATAATAGGATTGAAGAAACAAGAAAAACATTACAAAAAGCTGAACAAATATATTCCGGTGAAGAATATAAGGTATTAACAGTTAAGATAAGAAGGTTCAAACGAAATAATAAAAGACAGGAAGATAATCACGCAATAATAAAAAGAGTTATTGATCGATTGCCAGCGCTGAGAAAAGAATTTGTTGAGCTAAAGTATGATAAGTTAATGAGGGATACGGCGATAGGAGTAAAGCTTAATATGCCGATTATTACGCTTCATCGCTGGAATCTCGAATTTTTAGATGAAGTTCTAATGGGTTTACGAATGTCGTTTGATGTTTGTTTCTTGGTAGACCATTGTGGTGAACTAGAAGATATGATAAATAAAATTGATGAACGTATAGCTGCATATGAAAAACTTTCTGATGGAATTGGGGATAAAGTATTAAGTAGGTTTGAACGAAAAAAAGCTTTTATTCAAAAGGTTTTGCAAGTGGCTACGGATTTAATGAGGCAAATGAATGAAAAAGGTCGGGAAATAATTCGGTGGAAGTTTTTTACTGTCGGTGAGCCTTTAACAGATTTTGATATTGCTGATAGATGCTTTGCGGCAAGGTCTTTGGTGACAACGTATTGTGTTGATTTTAAGGCTGCGGTAATAAAAAGAATTGAAGAAGAACAAAATGAAAACCCCGAGGAATGGTCAAGTTGACCGTTCCTTGGGGTTTTGTGTTTCTTTTGCTAAAAGTGCTTTTACTCGGGATATTTCTTCGGTAGTATGGGGTGTTCCGCCGGAGTTAAGCTGAAGGTACTATTGAAGAACTTCACGGCGGGTTGAAAGATCATTTACGTGAAAGATGAGGCGGGTATATCCCCTGGGAGAGTCATTAAAATCTTTAAGGAAGTATTCGCCGAAAACAGGGAATTTATTATTTATGAAGTCAGTAACGGCAGTAAGTCGTTGCAGCCCGTCAACAAGAACAAAGTTATCTGTGTAGCCTCTGTTCCAGCCGGGACAGTTGAAAAGAATTTCTCTGCCGGATTTGCCGCCTTGCAAAATGAATTCTAGGTAGGCAATTTGTTGAGCATGTGTCCAGACTCGCTCCCGCTGGAAATCAGGGGTTAAGTTAAGATTTTGCTCGGATTGCCATTCAGCAATTGCGGCAGGAATCCGAAGTAAATCGTAATTACAGGCCCAGTTGCCCCATTTGGTAAAGCGTGGGATATCGGAAAATTTCATAATGTAGCTCCCTAAAATATTAAATAGAAACTCCTCGACTAAAATCTTTAGTAGTAATGCATTCTTTTATTACGAAATTTTTAAAGTCCTCCGAAGAGTTATTTAAGTAAATCTTAGAAAGTGTTTTTGCGAATTTATTCATTTTGTTTTCTGGGATAATAAAAAGGCCAGATTGATCATCAATTAATAACTTATTTGCAACAATAAAGCTAGTCCGCTTATTACCGTCCCAAAATAGTTGCTCTGGGATGGCATATGCTAAAAATTCAGCTGCTTTTTGATGCGAATCTTGAATACTAAGTATTTTATTTAGAGATTCTTCTATTTCAGGTTGGTATGTTGCGGGAATTCGTTCTTTCCTGATAGAATGACTACCGTCAACACTGACACCAACGGTGCCTGTACGTAATTTACCCCATTCCAAAGATTCATTGTAAGCAACAAATTCGTTAATTTTGCAAATTAACGAAAGATCGGTAGGGTGATCTAAATTATTTATTACGTATTTCCATGCGTTATGAAGGTTTACTACTTTAGTAACAGTCTCCGTATCAATCCCGTAGATTTTTCCGTTATCAATTATTGTTTGAGTTTGAGGAAAGGTTACATTCAAGTTCTCAATTTTAGCACCACTATGAATGATGTCTACGATGTGACGTTTTGCTAAAAAGATGTTTTCTTCTTTTGTTAGTTTTTTCATAGGTTCACGTCCTTTGATATGGTTTATTAATATACTTCGTGGATATCGATCAGGAGACGGTCGAAGCGATGAATGGCACGGCGGTCGCCGCCGTCGAAGACGGCAATAACATGGTCGTTATAAGTATCAACGACACGAAGGTAGTATTCGTGGTCAGTATACATGTTGCCGACTAGGCGCTGTCCACGGTGGAAGCCGCCTTTAAATTCTTTTATGTAATATTCGTCACTGCCTGGACGGTCTTCGGGAAGAAGATATAGTTCGTTATTTGAAGCCTGACGAAAAAAACGATCTTCAAAAGATTCATGATATGCCGGTGGAGGCGGCGGGGTGTTTGGGTCTTGGTCTGGATCATCTGGGGCGGGATGGTGATGGGCAAATGCGAAGGAAGTAGATAATAGCGAATAGCTAATAGCAAGGATGAAAAGAAATTTTTTCTTTTGGTTTAGCACGTGAAGCACCTCTTTTATGTTTTTAGATTTCTGATTGGATAACTAATGTTTATATCCTTCGTGTTTAAATAGCCACTGCCAGCGTTCTTTTACGGGAATTTCTTTGTTCAATTTCATTGCTTCGTCATATGCCTCTTCTGATGTTGCGTAGAGTTCTTTAATTTCTCTGCAGCCATGCCAATCATCTATATGAAATTGAACTCCGGGCTTATTGTAGTACCGTTCAATAACTGTAAATGTGTCGTCAATTAGCGTAACAAAATATACTTTAATTTCACGAACCGACATAGCTGCTTGCATGTTTCGCCGCATTTCTTCAGAAGTCATGGGTTGCACCTCTTTCTATATTTTAGAAGGATTGATGATTTAATACAATAACAATATTGCAATCATTGTAATGATAAAATGACTATTAGGGGCTTGCTTTTAATAATAATTCCGCTCGCTTACATTCAGATAACCAAAGTTGTTGTATTCCATAGTTTATATGTTTTGCGGCCTCGTGGTACATCTTAGAAAAATATTCTTCGGAAGGAAGGTTTGCCGATTTTTCTTTTCTGTTCCATTCTTTACTTGATATAGCTATGTTTTCGCTCTGTACTTCGGAGTAATAATGATCTCGTACAAATTTAATCATATTAGGTGATATGCTATTTATCATTTTATTAAATAAATAATTATTAGTACTGAATTTACCGTGTATTAACGCCCAAGCTGCAAAAGCTTCTTCGACTGTGTATTCCGGATAATGGGTGTACCTACCGTTTCTACCGCCACCTCTTGTTGGAGTTGGTATTAAGCCTGCCTCCTCATAATGAAGCAATGTACGCCGTGATACATTCGCACCAATTTTAGTTAATGCTTCACAAACTTCATCAGGTGTCATAGTTGCACTCCTTTTGCTTTGTTTTTTAATAATAAATGTGCTCGCTTACATTCAGATAACCAAAGTTGTTGTATTCCATAGTATGTATTTTTTGCCGCCTCTTGACGTACTTTGGAAAGATCTTCTTCGGGAGAAAGGGTTGATATGTCTTTTTTTTCGTCTCTTTCTTCAATTGAAATAATGATGTTTTCTCTGTTTACTCCAGAATAATAATGATTTCGTACTAGTTTAATCATGTTGATGGATACGCTATATAGTAAATTGTTGAATAAATGATTGTCACTACCAAATTTGCCATGTATTAATGTCCATGCTGCAAAAGCTTCGTTAACCGTATGAGGAGGGTAATTGGTATACGTACCATTTTTCCCTCCGCCACCTCGCTTTGGTGTAGGGATTAATCTAGTTTTCTCATAATCTAATAAAACTCTTCGCGATACGTTTGCGCCAATACTTTGCAATGCAGTACAAACCTCATTAGGTGTCATATATATTACTCCTCCTTTGGTTATGAAACAATCTCTGCCGTGCTTAACTTATGATTAATTATAACACAAAAACATTAAAAAGTCCAGTAAATACAAAATAAGAGTCTTTTGTTTATAGAAGTTCGGCGAGTTTGGTGTCAATTCGCTTTTTGTATTCTTCGAAGGACAAGTCTTTGTCTAAAATAGTTTCTTTAGCCCAGGTAATATAGTTTTCTAAGAGTTCAAGGCCATCCATTACAGACAGAACTTTTTCGTTAATGGTCCAGCCACGGGGATAGGTCATGAGGGATTTTATGGCTAATAGTTTGCCGGCGTATATGATGTCTTCGGCAATGTAACGCTTTAGATCCTGCTCGGTTTGGAAGGTTGCTATTACAGACTCGTGCTCAGTAGAATAAAGCTGGTAGCTATCAGAATGATTAGTGATAATCTTTTTCACGGTAAAACCTCCTAATATTGGTTATGGGAGCAGCAAAGGGAAGGATGTAGAAGGTAAAGGGTTGTTTGTGCTCCGCAGCATGTTTTTTCGACATCACCAATGGAGAACCCGAAAGTACAAAAAATCCAGGGCGACCTGCGGGAGGTGCATCTTCCCTGGATTTAGCTGTGCGGTTTGGACCGAGGGTTTATAATGCGTGAGTCGGAAAATACTGGGGTTCTTAGAAGGGGTTAGTTATGGTTTTTAGTTTAGTATTTATATTTATTAAAGCGGACTTTGGGTAAAGAAAAACTTCCGTTTTCACGGAAGTTTTTTGGTTTGCTATAGAGTTAATCTTCGTCTTCTATTTCAATATTAAGATCATCAAGTAACTCTTCGAGATCTTCAATGTCCCAACTCATTAATTCTTCATAGGAATATTGAGATTTTATTGTCTCATGATCCAGTAAAAGACTGACAAGCCTTTCTTTAATTTCCTCTTCGTCGAGCGGTTCATCGTCAAACATATTTAGTACCTCCGGTGAATTTTTGTGGGTATAGTATGATCAAGCTATTGGGTAAATATTCCTACTTTTTTGGAGGTTGATATTTTAGATCGTCGAAGATTACCGGGAGGCAATTTTGGAAGGCTGCGAGGAAGGAAAGCATGATTTCTAGCATTTGCGGATGTGGTGCGCCGGTGGTACCGATTGCTCTGAGGTTTAGAATGTGACGCCATTCACGAAGGTTTGCGGTGACGACGATGCCAGCCTTGATGGAATTAATAAGGACAGTGCGAGCCTCTTGCGGAGAGGCTTTTAGGGCGATTAGTTCGTTATAGTTTTCTTCAGCTTGGGCTGCGGCGCGGTGCCATAC
>Ga0316613_10000360_pt1 | contig 41457 bp, 36 predicted proteins | sample OWC_soil_day10_C_2_FD_207647 | JGI IMG/M metagenome (GOLD analysis project Ga0316613, IMG submission 207647) | Wetland soil microbial communities from Old Woman Creek delta, Ohio, United States - OWC_soil_day10_CT_b | ecosystem: Environmental > Terrestrial > Soil > Wetlands | place: USA: Ohio...
CGGAAACACGCCGGACACGGCTTACTTCAACCTCAGCAAGCCGCCGCTAGCCGCGGCGGCTTAAAACCCGGTAGAAATATCACTTAAAAACCCCGGCTTCCTGTCCAACTGATCGGGGCCACCCCTGTTATCGGTCTGATTGGGATTTTCGGCGCCGGTAATTTTCGATTTTGAGGCACCCCGGCTGTAAGCAAGCGGCCGAACGCCCAACGCCGCGCCGTATTCGCTAACCATGGCGCTATGCGTCCCAGCCGCTTTGCCCGGAACAGGATCTGATCGGCCTTTGCTACCCCAGTTGGCTGCCTTACCGACCTTGGTGATAAACAGCGTCGCTGTTCCCGCCGTCTGTATCTGACACATCCCCCTTTGATCGTCATTTCCCGACTTCGTGACCGATCACACCGCCGACAGCTGCGCCGCCGACCGTTCCGACTGCACTGCCCCCCGTAAGAACGGAACCGCTAACGGCGCCAACACCGGCACCGATTATCGTGTTCTGATCCCGCCTCGACATCCCGGCGCAAGCTCCCAGACCGAGCAACACAGCGATGACTACGGTACTGATTGCAACTCTACGCATCGTTTTCATGGGGTTACCTCTTCACTTTTCAAACCCTAATGGCTCCCGGTATTCTCTCTTTGATCCTGCTGCACGAGTTCGATGGAATGCACCACGCCGTACCCCGAATAAACATCGCCATAATTAGCGACGTTGGGATTGGGCGGATAATCGGCAACGAGCAATGATACGTATCGAATCTTTGCGAAAAAACCGCCCGCACGTAATCGCCCCATTCAATAAAAATCCCAGCTTCGCGACCGGAAGAAAGGGGGAATCGTCAGGTTGCGCGTACGCCCCCTTCCGTGGGCTAGTAACGGCCTTGGTCACCAAGATGCTCAAGGTTTCACGATGATGTCGTTGATCACGCTCTTGACCCCCGGCGTTGCCCGGGCGAGCTCGCCGGCGCGGCTCTTCTCTATGGTGCTCTTGGCAAAGCCGGAAAGTTGAACTACGCCTCTCAACGTTTCGACGCTGATGGACATCGCGCTAACTTTCGAGTCTTCGGCGAATTTCGTCTTGACGCGGGTGGTGATGGTCGAATCATCCACGTATTCGCCGACGGTGGATTGGTCGCGGGTAATGGCGCAGCCAGCGGCGGTAAAGGCCAGCAGGCCAGATAGTGCGAGAGTGATAGCTGTATGCTTCATCTTCGTGCTCCTCTTCCGTACACATTAATTCCGTGCGTCTCGCCGTGGGCTGAATCGTGTCAGCAAGGCGTTTCCAGTGGTACCGATTTCACTATCGGCGACTCCGTGGCATCAGGATGGCCGATTGCGGGCAGGAAAACCCGTGCGACGGGACGGTCGCATCATCGGGAGCGCCTGTCATTCGTATTTTTTTGACCAGGCGGTCCGCCAGCAGTTCCAGTCGCGGACGGCGGGGAATGAGTTGTACATGCCTCGGTCGCCAGGCAGAGCGTATGTCCGCTGTACTTTGCTACCGACGTCCCCCGGAATTGAGTAGCACGTGACTTTAGAGTCGAATCCCACGAACAAGGAGATTGGACATGAAGAAGCGATTCACCGAAGAACAGATCGTTGGTTTTCTGCGGGAAGCCGAGGCCGCCTTGCCGATTGCCGAGTTGTGCCGAAAGCACGCTTTCTCGGAAGCCAGTTACTACCTCTGGCGCAGCAAGTTTGGCGGCATGAGCGTTTCAGATGCAAAGCGTCTGAAGGAATTGGAGTTGAATTGGAGTTGGAGAATTCCCGGCTCAAGCGCCTGCACGCCGAATCCATGCTGGAGAACGAGGTCACGAAAGAGGCCTTGAGAAAAAAGTGGTAGCTAAATTCGACCGAGCGTATTAGTAGTCGGCACTCTTGCGACCACCCATTACCGCAGGCGGTAAAAAATAGGGCAGTGTCAAGGCAGAAGCGGATTTCGACGTGTATTTGGCCTGAGATTTCAAATCAACCTTTTTGGGCGATCATCCGTTAATTACTCTAGAGGTTCTTCTCTACGGAGAAATAACATGGTCTATACATGCACAGTCAACACCGACCTCGATGATCTCATCGGAACCGAATACTGCGATGGACAACAAGCGATCTTCCGTTATGGCCCGCTCACCCGGGCCAAGAAACTCGGCGAAGAGTTGGTGCTGGAAAACAGTGCCGTTCTTTCGACGCTGATGGTCGCTAAGATTCGTATGATGTTGGGCAACACGTTCATTGACGATATTGCAGAAGAAATCTGCCCGCAGGCTGGTTTTCGGCTGATACTCAGATAGACGTCTTGATGGCCCGCAACGATTCATGTTTGGCGTTGAACATAACATCAGAAGGACAGCGACGCAGGAAGGTCATTGAGTTGATAGACCGCTTGCTTGAATACCCATTTGCGCCCCGCTGACTGATGAGGTCGGGTATGCAATTTTCGCATTGATTTTCAAGCTGTCTGTCGAGCTCAGCCAGCCTCGCCTACGGACTGGGCGTCCGCTCACCCCCCCGATAAGTCACCACTATTTCGGAGGAGGGGTGGTTGCTTACTTGTTCCATTGTAATTGGGCTTTCACTCCTCAGTCCCTCTTGCCAGCGGCAGAATGACTGCCGACGATCCAAGCTAGAAAACAGAGACTGCCTGCGATCCTTACCGCTTCTGCGTTCATGCTGAAGCCCCATGAATGCCTCCTGCTTGATTGGTATACCGTATCGGAGTTAAGCGTATTTCTAGAGGCTCTGTTTGTCTGTTTTGGTTGCGTTCTGATTTTGTAACCATAACGAGTGCGAGCTGCCTGTCGTTTAGTCAAATTTGGCAGGCTAGGCAAGTAATCGGCGGGACCGATTGGTGCACACAGCTAGAACTCGCAGGATGTTGCTGGGTGGTCAAAAGAGGGGACGAGTCTAAACGAGGCGGTGGCGGGGCAGAAATACCGCGATGTCCCAATTCAAGATACGCGAAACGGGGTAGCAGCGAGAAAACCCCAAGTGGCTATCTTGAAAACTCGTGTTTGCATTGGCGGCGATCCAAAGCAATCGGCTAGCGTCGCTCAAGTAGCAGATCGAATGCGAGCGCTGATGCACGAAGCCGACAGGCGTGGTCAGCGACTCGAAATAACCAGCAGGGCAACTATGGTTGCCAGCGGGAACATCTCTCCTAGGTAAAGATCAAAGCCAATGAAGGAGGCTTTCCTTCACGACCGCTTACTTAGCGGATTGAGAGGTGTGATATGTCGAACAAAGGATGGCAGGACGTTGTAACAATGGTCGCCGGTATATGGCTTGCCGTTGCGCCATGGGTATTAGGGCATGGGGAGAGCGAACCGCTGGTGTTGTTCAACTTTGTTGGAATAGGTGCCGCGTTGGTGCTTTTCTCCGGCGGCGCGCTGACCAAGCCAGAGACTTGGGAAGAGGTTATTGATTTCCTCATCGGCCTGTGGGCCATTGCCTCGCCTTGGGTGCTTGGGTTCAGCGGCATGCGCGATCTGACGACCAATGCTGTAGTGGTCGGGCTGCTCGTTGCCGTTTTGTCGGCCTGGACAGCGATGGCGCGTAGCCATGCCATCGAACGGTGGCGAAAACACGGTCACGTGTAAATCGCAGGCGAAAAGGGCGTTCTTCTGGACCCATTGCACACAGCGCAACAGGAAGACCGAAATGTGCGGTGTCATTGCTCGCTTATTTCACGAAGGCGTGCGAGAAGCAGCGGCCGAGCGGCTGGATCGCGCTTACGTTTCAGAGTACACCGATTTCATGAATCGGTTCTTGCGTGAACATCCAGAAGTGGTCGAGGACCAGTGGGTTGGGCGAGCACTCTACTGGGACCGCAATGTGGATTTTCGCGATCAGGAGAGGGCGCAGCAAGACAGGGTACCTGACGATTGCTACGGTTTTTCTCCGTCAGCGTGGGCGCGCGAACCCGCATCGCTTAGTGCAAATCGACCGCGGCATCAATGACGCGATGGAACGCCTGGAAGCACGCACTAAGTCGCCACACTGCCAACAGCGCCGCAACCATCATGTCTCACGGCATCGAGCCAATTTTCACGACTCCATGCGTCGGACTGTACGGTTTTCGATTAGCGCATGGGGTTACCGACTCCCGCGGTGGAACTGAGTTTCATCAGGTGCCGCGGCACGATGGTCGACCGGCAACCGGCTTTCAAGCGGAATGGGCCTGTTTGCGCACGACTCAGTTAAGGAGGCATCTATTATGTCTGCATCAACGATTGATCAATGCGTCGAGAGCAATCGACGGTTTGCCATTGGCGAAGCCTTGCATAAGCCGACGTACCCCGGCAGTTTGGCCATAAAGCCGGCCAAGCACATGGCCGTGGTGGCTTGCATGGATGCTCGTTTGGATGTTGAGGATATGCTCGGCTTGCAGACAGGCGATGCGCATATCATTCGCAACGCCGGTGGCGTAGTTTCTGAAGACGTCATTCGCTCCTTGGTGATCTCTCATCACCTGCTCGATACCAATGAGATTATTCTCATTCACCATACGCGTTGCGGCATGCTGGCGTTTACCGACGATCTTTTGTGCTCGGCGCTAGAGGGGGATGAGCGTGCCGGAAACATTCTGGGCAAGGCCACGGGTCGTTCATTTGTTAGCTGCCATGCCAGCGCCGCCGCACCAGCGGCCTTTTATGCATTTCGTGGCGCAATCGAACCGCTCGATACGCCGCGCGACGCCGAAAATACTGCACGCCTTGAGTGGGATGTGCGACGCAGCATTTCCGCGATCCGAAACCACCCGTGGCTCCCGATGTCCGGCCCAGACGCCATTACGGTGCGGGGGTTCATTTACGACGTTGATACGGGCAGGCTCGACGCTGTCAGTTACCCCGGACCAATTGGCTTACTTGGCTAAGGTCACGAAGACCGACACAATCTTCGACTGCATTTCGGTGGACGACGTCATGAACGCTCTTGGTTTTCAAGAAATAAAGGTGGTAGCCTTGGCGGCGGACAATTTGGCGAGGGCCAAAGAGTTCTATCGGACCAAGCTTGAACTGATCCCCGCCTTTGACGGTGACGAAGATAGTGTTTTCGCGCTTGGCCAGACCTGGTTGGCTGACAAGGGGCGTACCAGTGGATGGCGATCCGCGACCGAGATCTTCTTCCGCTTGCGCCTTCTCATTTGCAGACCTGCCTCGGCATAGAGCCGATCCACACGCTTGTGGTTCACGACCTCGCCGGCCTGGCGCAGCTTCAGATAAATCATCCCGGCCCCGTAGCGTCGGTGGCGTTGAGCGAGCGCGATGATCCTTTCCTTCAAGGCCGTATTCCGGTCCGCAACCGGTTGATAACGGAAGGCGCTCGGACTCATGCCAACCACCCGGAGCGAGCGCCGCTCGCTGAGCCCCTTGTCGATCATGTAGCGCACCAGATCACGGCGTGACGGTGCGCTTACCACTTTTTTCTCAAGGCCTCTTTCGTGACCTCGTTCTCCAGCATGGATTCGGCGAGCAGGCGCTTGAGCCGGGAATTCTCCAGCTCCAATTCCTTCAGACGCTTTGCATCTGAAACGCTCATGCCGCCAAACTTGCTGCGCCAGAGGTAGCAGCTGGCTTCCGAGAAAGCGTGCTTTCGGCACAACTCGGCAATCGGCAAGCCGGCCTCGGCTTCCCGCAGAAAACCAATGATCTGCTCTTCGGTGAATCGCTTCTTCATGTCCAATCTCCTTGATGGTCGGATTGGACTCTAAAGTCACGTGCTACTCAATTCCGGGGGGGCGCTCAGCTAGCTCAGCCTCAAGTTCCCCGGTCCGCCTAGCACGATCCTCACATGGCTGGCAAATCTCGGCACTATCGACAAGGTCGTCATTCTCAACCAACGTGAGAGAGTCGGGCTGGACCCCGAAAGCCTCCGCGATTTCCTTGATGATTTCGGCGGCCCTTTCAGTAGCTTCCGCGTCACCTCGCGCTATTCTTCTGGCGAAGTAAGGCCGAAGTTCCTCGACTGTCTCTAGCCTGCGGTTTCCTGTGTTGTTACGGCGTTCATTTCCATAGCGATAATACACTGCGAATGCTCGACGATCTTTGGCAACTCGCCGCTCGTGCTGTACAGCCATTATTTCTCCTCTTAAACCAAACAAGATGAATCACGCCATCAAGGCACGGGGCAGCAGAAGTTCGATTTTCGTCTTCCGTTAGTCAAACGCTTCGGGCATTGGACTCAATGGTTTTTATTCTGGTTCTGCGCTTATATAGTGATGTGCCGTTCAAGAAACGTCTGGATTGCCGGGTACGTCATTCATTTCTGTTATTTGTAGGGAGATGTTCAGTGTTTCCAAAAAACAAGATAGCCTGAACGGTTTAGCCAGGTAACGGAAAAAACCCTCGGCCAGGCCCCCTTTGATGTCGTCAGGAAACGGAATTGAGCGCAATTACCGGCATATGCGCGGTCTTGAAATCTTGTTTCAGAATCCTCATTGCATTAAAACCGTTGATGTCTGGCAGATTGATGTCCATCAGAATAACCTTCGGCAATGCACTACGCGCCAGCGCTATATCGTGGTCACCATCCCTTGACGACAGCAAGCGAATGCCTGGGAGACGTTCAACAATGTCTTCAACCAGCATGAGATCTGCCGCGTTATTTTCCACCCAGAGCACCGTGCGCATATATCTGTTCTCGTGCGTCCGGGTGGCGGTATTGATGAAAGACGAGGTCGTTTCGATGTCTCGAATAATTTCCGGAGACCTTCGTTGCATTTGTCCAAGTCGACTATAAGGCAATACCGTTAGCTAAGAGCGGGAAAACTATGCCCTAATGGAAACCTGTCTGTATTCAAGGCATCTGGGCGCGGTCGCCTTTACAGGGAGGACGAGGTGACCGCCCCTGAGCATAGGGGTCTTGCGGTTTTTTGAGTGGCTGGCGCGGTCACGTGCGACGCTGCTCATGGTCGGATCGTCAGCAAAAGACGGGATTCCATGACGATGCTGTTCCGTCCAATCGCTCAGCCTTTTATATCAGCAAAGCGAATCACGTTGTGCCCGGTTGCCTTGGCTTGATACATCGCGCTATCGGCCCACCTAAAGATGTCTTGACTGGCGTGATGATTGATAGCCACGCCGATGCTCGCGGTGCACCGATGTTCAGTGTTCGTGTCGGGCAGCCCTTCGCGGCTGATCGTCAGCGCATAAGCCGCCACCAGGGTGGCTCGGATTTCTTCGACTTTAATTGCTTGGAATAGTGTGTAATTTAGACAATTGAAGCCGAAAGCTGAGTGGCTGTCGTGGCAGGGCTGTGGCCGTTCATCTGCCAAACGTGCGTTGCCGCCTGGACGGGTTTTGCGCAGCGTCACCGAAGATACGATTTTTTCAAGTCGCGGCTGCCGCTCGGGCTACTATTAGCGCTATTGGGGTGGTCGGCTACGCCTTTCGCTTCGCCAACGCCCCATTACGCGCCGCGCCATACATAAAGGGAAGCAGGATGACTAGCAGAAATTCAAAAAAAGCTTGTGATTCGGACCGTGGCAGGGAGATATCGCGGCGAGTATTTATGAAATATTCAGCAGGTGCGTTCGGTGCTGTTTCTCTGAGTTCATTAAACTTCGGATGTGGCGGTGGAGGCGGTGAGGCTGATTCTGTCGATACATTCCCTGTACTGGTCTTTTCGGATATTCATTTCAATCCCTTTTATGATCCATTGATTTTTGCGGCGCTTGACGCTGCACCGGCCAGCGATTGGGCCGGGATATTTCAGACGTCGAGCGTAAAGGCTCCTTCTGCATGGGCCGCCGATACCAACTACCCTTCGCTGGTGCTTGCCCTGGCAAGCGTCAGTCAGAACCTGGGCAAGAGCCCGTTCGTCATCTATACCGGCGATCTGCTCGGACATCTTTTTCCGGTTTTGTTCCGGCAATATAACGGAGGCGTGCAAAACGAAGCGGCGATGAAGGTTTTTGCCGACAAGACGGTGGCCTTTGTCACGGCGCAGATCAGAGCGGCCGTCGGGAATCTTCCCGTCATGTTCGTTCTTGGCAATGCCGATTCGTACGTTGGCCTCTTGCCCGAGCCCAGTTTTCTTGCCAATACAGCGGAGCTCTTTTACACGAACTTCTTGAATGGCAGTGTGGATCATCAGGCCTTTCTGGGTTCGTTCACACAGGGAGGGTATTACGCAGCGCAGCCACCGGGGATCAACTTGACGGTGATCGGACTCAATACCGTCCTGTTTGGATACGCGCAGACTGAAAGCGAAGTGCAGGCCGAACTCAAGTGGCTTGATTCAAGCCTCGCCTCGGCCCAGGCGGCGGGCAGGAAGGTCTGGCTGCTGATGCATGTCCCTCCCGGTGCGGTCCTGGGCGCCACGGCCACCGCTGCCGGTAATGTAGCCAGCGACGGCCATATCACGACGGCTACGATGATGTGGACGCCGGGGCGCTATGAGAGCTTGATGGCCATCCTGGCGAGCTATCCGGGCCTGGTCACGATGACACTCGCCGCGCATACGCATATGGATGAGTATCGCGTTCTATCGCCGGGCAACGTTCTTGAAGTAACGCCAGCGATCAGTCCGAAATTCGGCAACAACCCGGCCTTCAAGGTTTTCAGCATTGCCGGCGAGAGCTTAAGGCCGATCGATTATCGAGTCTTCAATTATGACCTCGCCTCGATGCCGGGACAGTTCAATAGCTATTACTCCTTTTCGTCAGCCTATTCGATGCAAGGTTTCCTCGACGTCACCTTGTCCGAACTGCGTCCAATACTGGTCACCAATGGCGCAAAACAGGCGCTTTACAGAGGTCTCTATTATTCCGGGAACAACGCCTCGAACCCCATTACGAACACCAATTGGCCGATTTACTGGAGCGGCATCGGGAAGATGGTGCCGCAGGAGTTTATCGACTCGGTCAACTCCTATTGAGTCAGGCCGGTCAGCGCAGGCTACGCGTGCCGGTCAATCTTGAGCGCGCAGTGATAGCCCCTGACGGCTGCGTTGGCAGCATTATGGCTTTTCCTGTTTCCGTTCGCGGTATTGATATTCAGAGAAGTAGCGGCTTGCGCAGGCGCGTAAAAACGCTATTTGGCAAGGCTTCGATGGTGATTCACTTGAACTTGTCGGCCACGACAAACCCCTGGCTTTCAAGTGCCCGGACGACTCCTGTCGGCAGAACAGCCAATCCATCGTAGCTGGTCAAGGCTAGCTTGCCTTGCGCATCGGTGGCAAACCAAAGGCTACCGCCGTGCTCGTCACCGAGTTCGTCGTCTTCGAAAAATCCGTATTTCGCCTCACTATCGACATGAACGGAGTACTTGCCTTGGTGAATTGAATGGTCAAACTTGTAGAACTTCTCAATGGGTATTTCGACCATCTTTCCTGACAACTCCACCCCGTCTTCGCCGCGAGCCTTGGCCACCACCGCCCGGATATCCTCAAGCTCCATCATCCCTTCCAGGCTCGGTGCTTGCCTGTCAATGACGGCAAGAAGCAGTTTGGTGGCTCGAAGCAACTCATCACGTTGTTTGGTAAGCGCATTAAGTTTGTCGATGCAATTGCCAAGCGCATCCTTGCCAGTTTTTTCGCCATTATCCATCTCGGTTCCCCTCTTGCCAGTTCGACTGCGGCATCAAGCTACATCCCTACACCAAGATAGCAGACCCGCCAGGAAGCGCTGAGCGGTTTAGATCGCTGACAAGCGGGATCTCGCATCGTAGGACGCCGCCGCCACCGCGTCGATCAAGCGTTGTCGTCGCCTGCGATGTAGTCATCGACCGAACTGGTATCGAAGATGTCGGCGGTACCGTCTTGCGGGTCGACACTTGTCGCAATGTCGTGCGGCGCCGAAACGGGGCTGTTCAGGCCATCGGTCAACCCGGAAGGCGGGCGCTGATTGCCAAGCAGGTGTTCAATTCCCTGGAAAAGGAAGCTCCCCGCAACGACACCGGCGGCAGTGGTCGCGATCGTGCCCAGCATGCCGGAGCCCCAGGCGCTGACGGGTGGCGCCACCACCCCGGGGGCTGCTGCTTGTAAGGCGCTGGCGGCGGGCGGCATTGCCGGCGTCAGCGCCGGCCGCGGCGCTGGCGAATTTCCCCAGCTGTTGGCGTCGATGAACCCGCCATGGCCGGTCGGCGATTGATTGCGGGCCTGCTCCAGCTCGCCCTGCAGGCGGTTTATTTCGCTTTGTGAATTGCACACTGCGGCTTCCAGAAGCATCGCGCGCTGAACGAGTAGATACGCTGCATCGGCCTGTCGTGTACAGGTTGCGCGAATCAGGGCGTCGGCCTCGGAATCCTTCTGGACGACTTGTGCCTGAGCCAATTGCTCAAGAAATCGAGTGAGTTGTTCGCGCTCCTGAATATTCATTGTCGGAACCTCCGTGTGGCGATGCGAGTCGAAGTACGGCGCTAGGCTGCGTACGTGCAGCGCTTGCGCCGCATCAACGATCATCGCACAAACCGGCAGAAAATTCTGGCGCAAGCAATCTCGGCGATCTCCCGACTTGCCAGCTTGCATACAAACCCGCCAAAGGCGCTTTGCTGGCGCGCTTTCGGCACGCGTCGCGCCACGCAACGCAATGCAAGCCAAATATTCGTTTCTTATCGTGAAACAATTTTTCTTATGATGGAACTTTTTCCCTTTTTTCGAAAGCACGTATAAAATGCTCGGCTCTTAGGAGGCTGTCCGCTGTCCCATCGCCTACCGGCGGCGCGACAGGGTGGTTTCCGGAAACCCACGAGGAGAGAATATGTTCGAAGTACGTATTCATGGCCGTGGCGGCCAGGGAGTAGTCACTGCGGCAGAGATGCTGTCGATCGCCGCATTTGAAGAAGCGCATCACGCACAGGCCTTCCCGAGTTTCGGGTCCGAGCGGACCGGAGCCCCCGTCGTTGCCTTCTGTCGCATCGCCGAGAAGGAAATCCGGTTGCGCGAGCCGATCATGGAGCCCGATGCGTTGATTATTCAGGATCCGACGCTGCTGCAATCGGTCGATGTCTTTTCCGGCCTCAAAAAAGACGGTTTTATTCTGATCAATACCAAGAGCACTTTCGAAGAGCTCGGCCTGGCCGACTACGTCCGTGACTGGCCCGCCGACCGCCTGTGTACGCTGGCGGCGACTGACCTTGGCCTGAAGCATGTCGGGCGTCCGATGCCCAACGTGCCGCTGCTCGCCGGTTTCGCCGCGCTGTCCGGTGTGATCAAGCTCGAGTCAGTGATCATGGCCATCAACGCCAAGTTCTCGGGCAAGGTCGCGGCCGGCAATATCGCCGGCGCCACCGAAGCATTCGAACTGGTCCGCGCCCGAATCGAAAGCGCACGTAAGGAGGCTGCCCATGCTTAAGCAGATGGAAGGTTCACACGCCGTTGCCGAGGCCGTTGCCTTGTGCCGGCCGGAAGTCATTTGCGCGTATCCGATTTCGCCGCAAACGCATATCGTCGAAGGTGTCGGCGAAATGGTCAAGGCGGGCAAGATCACCAACTGCGAGTTCATCAACGTCGAATCCGAATTTGCCGCGATGAGCGTCGCCATCGGTTCGTCGGCGACGGGAGCGCGGACCTATACGGCGACCGCCTCGCAGGGGCTGCTGTTCATGGTCGAGGCGGTCTATAACGCGTCCGGCCTCGGCTTGCCGATCGTGATGACGGTCGCCAACCGCGCCATCGGCGCGCCGATCAACATCTGGAACGACCACTCGGATTCGATTTCGCAGCGCGACAGCGGCTGGATTCAGCTCTTCGCCGAAACCAACCAGGAAGCGCTCGACCTGCACATCCAGGCGTTCAAGCTGGCCGAAGAATTGAGCTTGCCGGTGATGGTCTGCATGGACGGCTTCATCCTCACGCACGCCTACGAGCGCGTCGATATCCCGACCCAGGAGCAGGTTGACGCCTTCCTGCCGCCGTATGAGCCGCGCCAGGTGCTCGACACCCACGCGCCAGTTTCGATTGGCGCAATGGTCGGCCCCGAAGCCTTTACCGAAGTGCGCTACCTGGCTCACGAAAAGCAGATGCAGGCGCTCGATTTGATCCCCAAGCTGGCCGGCGAATTCAAGACCATCTTCGGTCGCGACAGCGGTGGTCTGGTTCGCCCCTACCGCACCGAGGATGCCGAGACCATTGTCATCGCCATGGGTTCGGTGCTCGGCACGATCAAGGATACGGTCGATGAAATGCGCGATGCCGGCGTCAAGATCGGCGTGCTCGGCGTCATCTCGTTCCGCCCGTTCCCGCTCGACGCCGTGCGTGAGGCAATCAAGCACGCCAAGCGCGTCGTGGTGCTCGAAAAGACTTTCGCGGTCGGTATCGGCGGCATTCTGGCCACCGACGTGCGTACCTCGTTCTTCGGCTTCGGCATCCAGATCGAGTCGTATACGGTCATCGCCGGTCTGGGCGGTCGTCCGATCACCAAGGCCTCGCTGCACGAACTGTTCGAAAAGGCCGGTCGCGATGACCTGCCTCGCTTGACCTTCCTCGATCTCGACTGGAAAGTGGTCAACAAACAGTTGGAGCGTGAGCGCAAGATGCGCCGTTCCGGCCCGGCCGCCGAAAACATCCTGCGCGACGTGAGCAGTACTGCCGCCCATCTCGGCTGAGGAGAAGATTATGAGCTTTCAACCTGTCAAGTTTTACCAGACCGGCACCTTCACCGTCGGCAACCGTTTGCTGGTTCCCGAAGAGCGCAGCGTGCAGGCCAATATGGAGCGGACCAACTCGCTCAATTCCGGGCACCGCGCCTGCCAAGGCTGCGGCGAGGCGCTCGGCGCACGTTACGCGATCGACGCCGCGATGCACGCCACCAACAACCAGCTGATCGCGGCCAACGCGACCGGTTGCCTGGAGGTCTTCTCGACGCCGTATCCCGAAACGTCGTGGCAGATTCCGTGGATGCACTCGCTGTTCGGCAATGCGCCGGCGGTGGCTACCGGCATCGCTGCAGCGATCAAGATCAAGCGCCAGAAAGGCCTCAAGGATGACGTTCGCGTCGTCGCCCAGGGCGGCGACGGCGGCACCACCGACATCGGCTTCGGCTGCCTTTCGGGGATGTTCGAACGCAACGACGACGTGCTCTATATCTGCTATGACAATGGTGGTTACATGAACACCGGCGTTCAGCGCAGTTCGGCGACGCCGCCGGCGGCGCGCACGGCGACGACCATGCCGGTCGGTCAGCAGCCGGGCAACGTCTTCGGCCAGGGCAAGTTCATGCCGGCGATTGCCATGGCGCATGAGATTCCCTACGTCGCGACGGCGACCGTCGCCGACCTGCGCGATCTCGAACACAAGGTCAAGAAGGCGATGACTTTCCGCGGCGCGCGTTACATCCATATTCTGGTTCCCTGTCCGCTCGGTTGGGGAGCGGCGTCTCAGGACACCATCAAGCTGTCGCGTCTGGCCAAGGAAACCGGCACGTTCCCGGTGTTCGAAGCCGAATACGGCGAGCTCACCAACTCGTCGAAAATCCGTCGGGTCCTGCCGGTCGAGGAATACCTGCGGCCGCAGAAGCGCTTTGCGCACCTCTTTGGCAAAACGCCGGCGGTGGCTACGCTGGTCCGTCTGCAAGCGCTGGCAGACAAGAACATTCGCAAGTATCAATTGCTCGACAAGGAGGCAAACTAATGCCTAATAAGCCGTTTGCAATCACCCTCAATCCGGGTTCGTCGCTGGCCAACCTCACCGGATCGTGGCGCACCGAGCGTCCGGTCTATGTCGATCGGCTGCCACCGTGCAACAACACCTGTCCGGCGGGTGAAGACATCCAGGGCTGGCTGTTTCACGCCGAATCCGGTAACTACGAGAAAGCCTGGCAGCACCTGACGCGTGACAACCCCTTCCCGGCGATCATGGGCCGCGTCTGTTACCACAGCTGCGAAGGCGCCTGCAATCGCGGTCAACTCGACGCGCCGGTCGGCATCAATTCGGTCGAGCGTTTCCTCGGCGACGAAGCGATCAAGCGCGGCTGGAAGCTGGCGACCCCCGAGGTCGAAAGCGGCAAGCACGTTCTGATCGTCGGTGCCGGACCGTCCGGCATGTCGGCGGCTTACCACTTGCGCCGCTTGGGTCACCGCGTCACGGTCATCGAAGCTGGCCCGCTGCTCGGCGGCATGATGCGCTTCGGTATTCCAAAATACCGCCTGCCGCGCGACGTTTTGGACGCCGAAATGAATCGCGTCGTCGATATGGGGGTCAAGGTCGAACTCAACACCAAGGTCGATGACATTCTCGCAACGATGAAAGAAGGCAAATTCGACGCCGCCTTCCTGGCTGTCGGCGCGCACATCGCCAAGCGTGCTTTCATTCCGTCGGGTGAAGTCTCGAAGATCGTCGATGCCGTCTCCGTGCTGCGCAGCATGGAAGGCGAAGACAAGCCGATGCTCGGGCGTCGCGTGATCGTCTATGGCGGCGGCAATACCGCGATCGACGTGGCGCGTACCGCCAAGCGCATGGGCGCCGAGCCGATCATCGTCTACCGTCGAACGCGCGACAAGATGCCGGCGCACGACTTTGAAATCGAAGAAGCGATGCAGGAAGGCGTGATGATCCGCTGGCTGTCGACGATCAAGAAGGCCGGCGACACCAGCATCACCATCGAAAAGATGGAGCTCGATTCCGCCGGTTTCCCGCAACCGACCGGGCAGTTTGAAACGCTCGAGGCCGATTCGGTCGTTCTGGCACTCGGTCAGGACGTCGACCTTGGCCTGCTCGACAACGTTCCGGGCCTCGAAGTCGCCGAGGGAGTCGTCCAGGTCGACGCCAACATGATGACCGGCCACGCCGGTGTCTTCGCCGGCGGCGACATGGTACCGACCGAGCGCAACATCACCATCGGTGTCGGCCACGGCAAGAAGGCGGCGCGCAACATCGACGCCTGGCTGCGCGGAACGACTTACGTCGCGCCGCCCAAGCATCAGGTCGCGACGTTCGAAAAGCTCAACACCTGGTACTACACCGATGCGCCGAAGACCGTTCGTCCGATGCTCGACATCATCCGTCGCCAATCGACTTTCGACGAGGTTCAGGGTGGCCTCGATGAGAGCACCGCGCTGTTCGAGGCGCGCCGCTGTCTGTCGTGCGGCAACTGCTTCGAGTGCGACAACTGCTACGGCGTCTGTCCAGACAACGCGGTGATCAAGCTCGGCCCGGGCAAGCGCTTCGAGTTCAACTACGACTATTGCAAGGGTTGCGGCATGTGCGCCGCCGAGTGTCCGTGCGGCGCGATCAACATGGTGCCGGAAAACAACTGACCGCGAGTCGGCGCAACACTTCAAAACAGGGCGCAATTTGCGCCCTGTTTTTTTTGGCGCCCAGCCAGCGGACGCGTCAGCCGAACGGCCGCCAAAATAGCCTTCGGCCAGCGACGCAAAAAAATAGAACAAAACATGATTTCACATTGCGCGAAGTTGTAGAATCATCATTCCGGTTACGCAACTCGTTATTCCTGTTTGGCACTACCTATAGTGCGCTCAGGGAATCCCAGAAAGCTCGCGAAGCGGAGATTTCGTTTTCGATGTTTTTGAGTATGGCCGAGAGATCGCGGCCATGGCAATGGTGGCAGAGATTTATCCCCAGCCCTTCGGCTGTATTTCTCATTCTTCCTTCGGACAGGTCAGCATGAAATCAAAGCAAGCAAAGTATCCCGGTCTTCCCCAAGTCATTCACGGCAACGGCGCCGTGGCGCATGTCATGAGCCAGGTCTGTGGCGGCGTCATCGGCTATCCGATCACCCCGTCGACCGAAATCGCAGAGATTTACGAAGCATTCCGTGCCGACGGCGGCCTCAATGTCTTTGGCAAGGCACCCTTCTTTTTCGAACCGGAAGGCGAACATTCGGCCCAAAGTGGCGCGCTGGGCGCGACGCTGACGGGCGGGCAATTCATCTCGAACGCCTCTTCGAGCCAGGGTATTCTCTACGCGCTCGAGTCCCATTACGTGACCGTCGGCAAGAAGGTCGGCGGCTTTGTACTGCAGGTCGCGGCGCGTGTCGTGTCCAAGCATTCGCTCAACGTCATGGCCGGCCATGACGACATCTATGCCTTGCTGTCGTCGGGCTATACGATTCTGTTCGGCAGTAATCCGCAGGAGGCGGCCGACTTGGCGGCGATCTCGTATCGCGCCTCGTCGCTGTCGCTGATCCCGGTGGCCAATGCGATGGACGGCTTTGCCACCAGCCACATGATGAGCGAGGCCTTGATGCCCGAACCGGCGTTGCTCGCCGAGTACCTCGGCGATCCCGCCGGTCGCATCATGGCACCGACTGTGGCACAGGAAATCCTGTTTGGTTCCAAAGGTCGCGTTGTTCAGCTCAATCAGTACCTGGCTCGTCACGCCGCAGACATCGCCGAAGGCGACCTGGCTGCGCTCACGAAATTCCTCGAAAAGAGCGCCGCCAAGATCGAAAAGGACAACGACGGCGCGCTGATCGCCAAGACGCTGGCTTGGTTGCCCGCAGAACTGCACGGCCAGTGGGCGCGCCAGTGGCGCAATGCGTTCGAGAAGGGAACGCGGCAACTGGTGCCGGCGCAGATCGACGTCAACAATCCGGGACTTACCGGCCCGGTGCAGAACCAGCCTGACTTCCAGGCCGGCTCGGCCGATCACCGCACGCACTTCGTGAGCGACGTTCCGGCGCTGGTGCGCCAGTCGATGGCCGAGTACTCGGCGCTGACCGGCCGCAATTACTCGCCGGTGCACACCTTCATGTGCGACGACGCCGATACCGTGATGGTCGGCCTGGGTTCGGTGACCGACGACGTCGAAGCCGTGGTGACTTACCTGCGCGGCCAGGGCAAGAAGGTCGGCGTGGTCTCGATCAAGCTGCTGCAACCCTTCCCCGACGCCGAAGTGGTCGCTGCGCTCAAGGGCAAAAAAGCGGTCACCGTCCTCGAACGCTCGGAACAGACCGCGCTCACCGCGCTGGTTACCCAGGCGCTGTTCAAGGGCTGCGAGAACGCCAGCCAAGTGCGCCACGTCGGCGTTCCGGCGATCAAGACGATGCCCCGGCTGACCACCGCGATCTTCGGTCTGGGCGGCCATGACCTGCAGCCGCGCCACCTGATTGCCGCGTTCAAGAACATGGAATCGGCCAAGGGCGCGCCGTTGATCTATCTGGGCTCGCAGTTCTTCGCCAAAAATCCGACGCCGCGCGTTGCCGAACTGCAGAAGCGTCTGAAGGCAGCGTATCCCGAAACCGAACTGATGGCGCTGGAAACCGGTGAGAATCCCAGGCTGCTGCCGGCTTCGGCGTTCCGCGTGCGTTTCCACTCGGTGGGCGGTTACGGCACCATCGCCTCGGGCAAGTTGCTGACCGACATCCTGGCCGGCGTGCTCGACATGCACTCGAAGTCGGCGCCGAAATACGGCTCGGAGAAGAGCGGCGCGCCGACCAATTTTTACATTACGCTCAGTCCCGAAGCGATCAAGATCACCAACGCCGAGCTCGAAGATGTCGAGGTCGTGATCTCCCCCGATCACCGCGCGTTCAGCCATACCAATCCGTTGCGCGGTCTGGTCGCGGGCGGCACCTTCATCATGCAATCGTCGGCTACGGCGGCCGAGGTCTGGGCCGAACTGCCACCGGCGGCGCGCAAGACGATCCGCGACAAGAAGATCAACTTCCTGATCGTCGATGCCTTTGCCGTTGCCAAGAAGCACGCGCCGAATCCGGGGCTGGCCACGCGCATGATGGGTATCGCCTTCATCGGCGCCGTCGCCGGACACGTCCCGCAGGTCTCGGGTGGCGCGTCGGCGAAGGTGATCCTCGAAAAGATCCGCAAGCAGATCGCCAAGAAATTCGGCGGCAAGGGCGCCGCCGTCGTCGAGGGCAATATGGCGGTGATCAGCGACGGTATCGAGGAAACCCACAAGGTCGATTACACGGCCCCTGCGCTGGTCAAGATCGACTCGCGGCCGGCGCCGATCGCACTGCACAACGTGACGCTTTCGGCGTCGATGTGTCAGCCGTCGGGATCGTCGGGTTGCGGCGGTCTGTTTGACCGCGACTATTTTGACGAGATGATCGCCAAGCCGTTCCGCGAAGGCACCATCGGCGAAGCGCCGGTGCTGCCCGGAACGGGAATGTTCATGCCGGCCGGCACCGCCGGTTCGAAGGACAAAGGCTTGTTCCGTCGCGCCGTTCCTGTATTTAACCCGGATTTATGTACGGGTTGCATGGAATGCACGCTGGTCTGTCCGGATGCCGCGATCCCGAACACCGCGCACGAAATTCACGAGTTGCTGCTCACCGGTATCCGCGAACTTGAGATTGCCGAGGCACAGCGCGAAGCGATGCGCGGGCACGTCTATGCCATTGCCGAGACGGTGCGCGAAGCCTATCGTCAAAGTAAGGAAGCGCGCGCTTTCCACGAGCTCGTCGCCGAAGCCGCCGCGAAGATCTCGACCAAGCAGCTCACGCTGCTCAGCAACTTCACCAAGCTCGTCGATCTGCTATCGACCTATCCGGTTGCCAGGACGCGGCCGTTCTTCGACGCCATGGAAAAATCGCTTGCCGGCAGCGGTGCGCTGCTTGCCGTCACGATCGACCCGTGGAAGTGCACCGGTTGCCTCGAGTGCATCGATGTTTGCGGTCCCGGCGCGCTCGTCGCCCACGAGCAGGATGCTGCGCTGCTTTCCACTCTGCAGAATCGCTTCAACTTCATGAGCAAGCTGCCGAACACGCCGGAACGCTTTGTCGACGGCGCGCTCGAGCCCGGTGGCGAAATCAAGCGCCTGCTGCTCGACCGTTCCAACTACTACTCGACCACCGGCGGTCACGGCGGTTGCCGTGGCTGCGGCGAAGTCACCGCGATCCGTCTGGTGATGGCCGCCAACCACGCGATCACCGACAAGCGTCGGCACGCTCACATCGCCGAACTCGAAGGCCTGATCGCGGCACTGGGCGACAAGCAGGCTTCGCTGACGAAAAAGGAAAGCGAGCGCAGCAAGCGTATCGGCGATCTTCTCGCCGCGCTCGAAAAGCGGCTCTACCTCTTTGAGAGCGGTCCGACCGGCAACGGCCCGGCCGGTGCAGTGATCGCCAATTCGACCGGTTGCAGCAGCGTCTACGCTTCGACCTTCCCGTTCAACGCCTACAACGATCCGTGGGTCAACAGCCTGTTCCAGGATGCCCAGCCGTTGGCCAAGGGGATCTTCGAAGGGGTTGCCGCGCAGACCGTCGACGATGTTCGCACGCTGCGTCTGGCGCGTCTCGAACTTGACGACGCCTATCTTCCCGAGAAGCACGATCAGGCGCTGCGCTACCTGTCGTGGGGTCAATTCACCAAGCAGGAACTCGGCTACATGCCCACGGTGATGACCGTCGGCGGCGACGGCGCCACTTACGACATCGGTTTTGGCGCACTGTCGCGAATTCTGGCCAGCGATACGCCGCTCAAGGTTCTGGTGCTCAATACCGGCGCTTATTCCAACACCGGCGGCCAGGCGTCGACGTCGAGCTTTATCGGTCAGGATTCCGACCTCGCGCGTATCGGCAAGGCGGCCAGCGGCAAGCACGAAGCGCGCAAGGAACTCGGCTTGATCGCCTCGTTCCATTCCAACGTGTTCGTCTGCTCGACCAGCACCGCGATGCAGAACCACTTCCTCAAGAATACGATGGAGTTCCTGACCTACACCGACTCGCCGGCCGTTCTCGACGTCTATACGCCTTGCCAGGGCGAGCACGGCATCGCCGACGACATCTCGGCGCGTCAGTCGCGTCTGGCGGTCGAAAGCCGCATGAATCCGCTGTTCGTCCATGATCCGCGGCGCGGCAAGACGCTGCACGAATGGTTCTCGCTCGACGGCAATCCGGACCTCGAAAGCACTTGGACGACCGCTTCGCTCGAATACCTCGACGACGCAGGTCAGCTTCAACTCAAGACGATGGCGCTGACGCCGGCGCACTTCGCTTTTGGCGAAATCCGTTTCAAGAAGCAGTTCAGCAAGCTCGCCGCTGATGCCGCCAACCTGGTGCCGATCGAGGAATTCATCGATCTTTCCGCAGCGCAGCGCGAAGGCAAGAGTGCCTTCATTTACTCGACCGACAGCAAGAAGCGGCTGATCAAGATCGGCATGACCGCTGCGATCGTCGCGCTGGTCGAAGAGCGCCGCAAATACTGGAGCCTGCTGCAATATCTGGCCGGCCAACATGTGGACCGGATCAACGCCGAGCATCGCGTTGGGATGGACAAGCTGCAGGCGCAGTATCAGGATTCGGTCAAGCAGCGCGATTCGTCGCTCGACGGTTTTGCTCGCGCCATGTCCGAACTGGCGTCTTCCAGCAAGGCGCAGGTCGGCAGCGGCACGGTGATCCCGATCGTTCCGGTGGCGGGCGCGGCAGCGGCAACGCCGGCTGCCAGTGCCGCAGTCGCGGTTGGCGAGGCGCTGGTGACCTACGATCCCGCTGATCAGGTCAAATGCACCAACTGCAAGACCTGCTATCAGGACCTTTCCGAACTGTTCGAGAAGACGCGGATCGTCGTCAATGGCGAGAGCCGGGAGGTCGCTCAGCTGATTCCCGGCGCGCTTGAACGCGTGACCGTCACGCCCGAGCTCAAGGCACGCATCAAGCGGGTTTCGGCCAATTGCGACGCGGAGATCATTCGATGAGTGAAATCAAACCCTCTTCGTCCAACCCGGACGATCTGTACCGCTACCTCAACGCCAGCACGACGCTCGAGAGCACGCAGTCGCAGATCGAAGCGCTCGAGCAGACCGCTGCCGTCGAGGACTTTCACAACCAGATGGAGCTCTTGCGCCGCCGCTTGCTGCAGCAGCCCGGGGCCTTCCGCGAGATGTTCATCGCCGACGGCACCAACGCCATCGTCTGGGAGTTTCAGCAGCCCGAACTGGGCGCCGCGTTTATCAATACCTTCTGGGACCTCTTGCTGCGCGACGACGATACCAGCCGCGTGTTGATGCGCTTTGTCTGGAACGTTCCGCTCGGACTCAAGCGCAAGTTCGTTCGAGCGCTCGATCTGCACCTCTCCGAGCGTTACCCGTTCTTCAAGGGGCTGTCGGAAAACTGGCCGGCCGACAACGCGATTCCGCCTTATGTCCGCGCTGCCGACGAACGCGCCAACGACTTCGGTCTGGTCAATCAAGGCTACCTTGGCTATATGAACCTCGGCTACAGCGCGCGCGAAGTCGAACTGATCGTCTGGCTCGAAGCGCTGCGCGACAAGCAGTGCGAAGACAAGCCCTGCGAAGTCGGGCTGCACGTTCCCGGCAAGTTCGAGCCCAAGGGCGGTTGCCCGGTCAAGATCCATATTCCGCAAATGCTCGAACTGCTGGGCACCGGCCGCTTCCGCGAAGCGATGGAGCTGATCGAGAACTGCAATCCGCTGCCCAACGTGACCGGTCGAGTCTGCCCGCAGGAGCTGCAGTGCCAGGGCGTGTGCACGCACACCAAGCTGCCGATCGAAATCGGTCAGATCGAGTGGTACCTGCCGCAGCGCGAAAAGCTGGTTAACGCCGAGGGCATCAGTGCGCGCTTTGCCGGCTTCCCCGATCCCTGGGAAAAAGCCGAAAAACCGCCGGTGGCGGTCGTCGGCTCGGGGCCGGCCGGGCTGATCAACGCCTACCTGCTGGCCGCCGAAGGTTATCCTGTGACGATCTTCGAGGCTTTCCATGCGCTCGGCGGCGTGCTGCGTTACGGCATCCCCGAGTTTCGTCTGCCCAACGAGCTGATCGACGATGTCGTCGGCAAGATCAAGCTCCTGGGCGGCAAGTTCGTCGCCAACTTCGTCGTCGGCAAGACAGCGACCATCCAGGATCTCAAGAACGCCGGTTTCTGGAAGGTCTTCGTCGGCACCGGCGCGGGGCTGCCGCGTTTCATGAACGTTCCCGGCGAGCACCTGATCAACGTCATGTCGGCCAACGAGTTCCTGACCCGCGTCAACCTGATGCAGGGGCTGCGCGAGGACTACGAAACGCCGTTGCCCGAAACCCGCGGCAAGGAAGTCATCGTCATCGGCGCCGGCAATACCGCGATGGATTCGGCGCGCACCGCGCGTCGTCTGGGCGGCAACGTGACCATCGTCTATCGCCGCACGCAAGCCGAAATGCCGGTGCGCAAGGAAGAGTTGCACCATGCCATCGAGGAAGGCATCAAGCTCAAGTTCCTGCGCGCGCCGTGCGAGTTTGTCGGCGACGACAAGACCAATTTCGTCACGCACGCCATGCTCGACGTCATGGATCTGGGCGAACCTGACGCGTCGGGCCGCCGCAGCCCGGTGTCGACCGGCAAGATCGAGCCGATGAAGGTCGACCTGGTGATCATGGCGCTTGGCAACACGCCCAACCCGATCATCCGCGAGTCCGAACCGACGCTCAAGACGACCAAGTGGGGAACCATCGACGTCGGCCAGGGAACGCAACAGACTTCGCTGTCAGGCGTCTATTCGGGCGGCGACGCGGCGCGTGGCGGATCGACCGCGATCCGTGCGGCCGGCGACGGCCAGGCGGCGGCGCGCGAGATCGTCGGCGACATGAACCTCACGCCCGAAGAAATCCGCACCATGGTCGCTGGTGCCGATCATTACACCCAGCTTGGCGCTGCGCCGCAGACCATTCTCGAAAAGGTCGAGTTGGCCGGCGGCATCGTCGAATTCATCGTGCATTCGCCGCTCGTTGCCAGCGCCGCGCGCGCCGGTCAATTCGTCCGCGTTCTCGGCTGGCCGAACGGCGAGCTGATTCCGCTGACTCTTGCCGACTGGGACGCCGACGCCGGTACCATCTGCCTCGTCATTCAAGGCATGGGGACCAGCAGTATCGAGATGAACCGCATGAAGGTCGGCGACTCGTTTGCCGGAATCGCCGGCCCGCTCGGCCTGCCCAGCGACATACACCGTTACGAAGGCAACAAGACGGTGGTGTTCACCGCCGGTGGCGTCGGTCTGCCGCCGGTCTATCCGATCATGCGCGAGCACCTGCGCCAGGGTAACCACGTCACGCTGATTTCGGGCTTCCGCAACGCCGACCTGCTGTTCTGGACCAAGGATGACGAGCGCGTCGGCAAACTCAAAGCCGAATTCGGCGACCAGCTCGAGATCATCTATACCAGCAATGACGGCAGTTTCGGCATCAAGGGCTTTGTCACCGGCCCGCTCGAAGAGATGCTCAAGGCCAAGGGCAAAGGCCGCGAAATCGGCGAGGTCGTTACCATCGGCCCGCCGCTGATGATGCGCGCGGTCAGCGACCTGACCAAGCCTTACGGTGTCAAGACGGTGGCCAGCTTGAACTCGATCATGGTCGACGCGACCGGAATGTGCGGCGCGTGCATGGTGCCGGTCACCATCGACGGCAAGATGGTTCGTAAGCACGCCTGTGTCGACGGTCCGGAGATCAACAGCCACATCATCGACTGGGACAAGTTCCTGCCGCGCTTCGGCCAGTTCAAACCGCAGGAGCAGGCAAGCAAGGTAAAGCACGGCTTGGCCTGATCTTGCTCGCGAAATGAAACGGGGCGGCCTGGGCCGCCCCGTTTTTTTTCGACTGCTGCCGCTTACGCCATCAGGAAAGTCGTTTCGGTGCTCTCGTCCCAGCCGTCCCACAGGTAGTCGTCGGCCTTGCCGTCGGCGATCAGGCGCAGCGCGTAGTTGACCTGCGCCTTGTAGAACTCGCAGAAGGCGCCGATTCTATCCATTCCGCCGTTCATCTCGTGCGCCTCGGCCGGACACGGCGAGCCGCAGAAGTGTCGGATCGCGCAGTCGCTGCACGGCGCGAAGGTATCGACGTCGCGCGTCGTGACGACGCGGAAGGCGTCCGATTTGAGCGCAGCATCGACACCGCCGGAGTCGAACAGATTGCCGCCGGAAAAGCGCGGCAGGCCGATGAATTCGCTGCACGGATAGAGGCCGCCGTCGGCGGCCAGCGCGAAGAAGGCGCGGCCACCGCCGCACGGCGAGATGTCGCACATCAGCCGGCGCGCGGTCGGCGCCAGAATGCCGATCAGGATGTTGGCGAAGTTGGCGACCAAGAGCTTGCGCCCGGTCTGGCGATAGAGCTCGTGGCTTCTATCCATGGCGGCGAAGAAGGCTTTCGCCATCGCGTCGTCGGCCGGCTTGACGCCGCGCGCGCCGGGCTGCGTGCAGCGCAGCGTGTTGAGCATGCAGGTCGGCACTTCCTTGGCGTGGAAGAGCTCGATCATCTGCGTCAGATACGGCAGGTTCTCGGTGGTGCAGGTGGTGATCACGCTCCACGAACCGTAGCCTTTGAGCTTGTCCATCGCCGCCAGCACCTTGTCGTGCACACTCTTGCCGCCCCAGGTCTGGCGCGTCGCGTCGGTGATTTCGGCGAGCGGTCCGTCGAGCGACAGGCCGATGCTGACGTTGCGCGAAGTGAGAAACGCTACGGCTTCGTCGTCGAGCAGCGTGCCGTTGGTCTGCACGCCGAAAGCGAAGTCGTCGGCGAAAGCGTCGATCGCGGCGAACACCGCCGCCTTGTTCATCAGCGGTTCGGCGCCGTGAAAGATGGCGCGCGGCTTGCGCTCCTCGGGCATCACCGAGCGGAAGTAGTCGCGCAGCTTGGCGAGCGCGGCGATCAGTTTTTCTTCCGACATGTGGCTACCGCCGCTGCGCTGCTCGCTTGGCAGATAGCAGTAGGTGCAGTTGAGGTTGCAGCGCTCGGTCGGATTGAGATAAACGCCTGAAGGCGTGAGCTCGAAGCGTAGCGCGTGCAGTTCTCGCGCGAAGTCGTCGGCTTTTTCGCGGTAGCGGTCGAGTAGCGCCCCGGCCTTGATCTGATCCGCAATCAGGGTCTTGTCTACGAGCGCCCAGAAGGCGGTTCGCGGGTCGGTGAGCGCGGCGTAGGTGGCGTGGCCGATGTCGACGGCAATCAGCGCCGGGCCATCGTCAGCCCGGTTCAAAACGGCTGCGTTCATTTACTTGGCCTTGGCCGTATCCATCAGCACATAGTGCGAAAGGCCGATGCCGTCCGGGTTGCAGCTCTTGCGGATGGCGATGGTCGGGGCGGCAGCCGGCTTGGCCGACGGGGTGGTCTGGCTGGTTTGGGCGGTTTGCGCTTGAACGTTCTGTGACATGATTCTCTCCTCGGAAATGAACTCAAAAAGAAAACGGCTCCGGCTGACCGCACGCTTGCGCATGGGGTCAGCCGGAGCCGTTGCCTTGGCTCCGAATCGGTTCGACACGTCTTCTGGCTACCGGATCAGCCGGATCGCTGCGCCTTCCCGCCGGGGTGATCCCCGTCAGTGGCTGGTTTATTCAACCTTGCAGCTTCCGTCCCCGGATACAGCGGCGGGCCCGCCACGGATTCAAACCGTGTTCCGTTTCGTCGAACCGAACGGTGCTGCATTTTCCCCGACAAGCGCGACCAGGGTCAAGCGCTACGTCATTTGAGCTTATTTGAGCTCATTTGAGTAATCGGCGCCGGGTCAGCACGTTGGCCAGGCCGAAGGCGATTACGCTGATCGCCAGTAGCGCGGCGACGTGGGTTGCGACGTCCTGCGGCACGTTGCCAAGCAGCAGCGGACGCGCGAGCGCGACGGCGTGCGCCAGCGGCAACCAGCTCGCCACGGCATGCACGGCCGCCGGCAACTGGTCGGCGGGGAAGAATACGCCGGAGACGAGCATCATCGGCGTGATGAAGAGCGTGAAGTAATACATGAAGAAATCGTAGGACGGCGCCAGCGCGCAGACGATCAGCCCCATTGCGGCGAAAGCGAGTCCGGTCAGAAAGATCACTGGAATCACCCATAGCGCCAGCGGCGAAGTGGTCAGCCCGAGCGCCGCGATGACCAGCAGGATGGCCAGCCCCGAGAGCAGGCTTTTGCTCGCCGCCCAAACCAGTTCGCCGGCCAGCACATGGTCGAGCGAGAGCGGCGTGTTGAGGATGGCGTCCCAGGTCTTCTGCACGTGCATGCGCGAGAACGCCGAATAGAGCGCTTCGAAGGTCGCCGCGTTCATGGTGCTCGAGACGATGGTGCCGGCCGCCAGAAAGCTCACGTAGCTGACGCCGCCGACCTGCGGCAACAGGCCGCCCAGACCGTAGCCAAGGCCCAGCATGTAGATCAGCGGGTCGGCGAGGTTGCCGAGCACCGACGGAATCGCCAGCTTGCGCCAAACGAGAAAGTTGCGCCGCCACACCGGAATCCAGCGCAGGCCGGGGCGGGGGATGGCAAACAAGTCGGTGTTCATCTCAGTCCCTGAGTTCGCGGCCGGTGAGCTTGATGAAGACGTCTTCGAGGCTGGCGGCGCGGTGCAGGTAGCGCAGGGACGGCGCATCGGCGAGCGCGGCGAGCAGCGGCGCGACGTCGCGGCAGTAGAAAAACGCGGTGTCGCCGGCGACTTCGAGGCGTTCGCCGAGCGTTCCGCGCGAGTGGGCCCAAGCGGCGGCTTCGTCGCCGAAGACTTCGACGACCTGCGGCTCGATGTGCGCGGCGATCAGCTCGCGCGGTTCGCCCTCGGTGACCAGATGGCCGTGGTCGAGGACCGCCAGGCGGTCACAGAGCCGCTCGGCCTCGTCCATGAAGTGGGTGGTCAGGATCAGCGTCTTGCCGCGCGCGGTGAGCTGTTTGAGGCGTTCCCAGATCAGGTGGCGCGCCTGCGGGTCGAGGCCGGTGGTCGGTTCGTCGAGGAAGACGATGTCCGGGTCGTTGACCAGCGCGCGCGCCAGCGTCAGTCGTCGCTTCATGCCGCCCGAGAGCGTCTGGATGCGTGCGCTTTCCTTGCCGCCGAGCCCGGCGAAGTCGAGCAGGTCGGGGACGCGGGCGCGGATGATCGAATCCTTGATGCCGAAGTAGCGGCCATAGACCAGCAGATTTTCGGCAACGGTGAAGTCCGGATCGATGTTGTCGAATTGCGGAACGACGCCGACGCGTTCGCGCGCGGCCTCGGAGTCCTGCGGGATGGCGTGGCCGTTGAGCGTGATCTGGCCAGCGTCGGGCGTGGTCAGCCCGAGGCAGCAGCGCAGCGTGGTGGTCTTGCCGGCGCCGTTGGGTCCGAGCAGGCCGAAGCAGGTGCCGGAAGGAACGTTAAAGTCGATTCCGGCGACCACCTCGTGGTCGTCGTAGCGCTTGCGCAGACCGCGGACGCAGAGCGCGTCGGCCAGCTTCAGTGTCGCCATGCGCGGGTCACGATGTCGCGGATCAGTTGCAGCCGACGGTGAAAGAAGTGGTCGGCGCCGGCGATCACGACCACCGGCAGATCGAGCGGTTCGGCCCAGGCCAGCACGTTGGCCAGCGGCACGGTGGTGTCTAGCGCGCCGTGGATGACGATGGTGTCGGCGGCGACGGCCTTGGCGGCATACTGGCGCGCGCCTTCGACATGGCCGGCGGCGGTACCGACCAGAACCAGTCGTTGCGCCGGCTGACCCGCGTCGGCGAGTGCTTGCGCCACGCGCGTCTGGACATAGGCGCCGAACGAGAAGCCGGCGAGCGCGACCGGCAGGTCGCCAAAGCGGCGTTTGGCCTCATCGATCACGGCGAGCATGTCTTGGCATTCGCCGCGTCCTTCGTCGTGCGTTCCGGCGCTGGTGCCGACGCCGCGAAAGTTCGGTCGCAAGGCGACGTAGCCCAGGCTGGCGAAGGTGCGCGCCAGCGTTTGCGTGACCTTGTTGGTGTTGGTACCGCCGAACAGCGGGTGCGGATGGCAGACGAGCGCGATGCCGCGCGGCGCCCCCGGGTTTTCGACGATCACCTCGATGGCTCCCGCCGGACCGTCAAGATGAATCGTCTCCTGACTTTGTTTCATGGTGTTTTGAGAACTCAGATCTTGAGACGTTCGACGATTCGGCCATGCACCAGATGTTCCTGGATGATCTCCTCGATGTCTTCGTTATCGACGTACGTGTACCACACGCCTTCCGGGTAAACGACGAGAACCGGGCCTTCGTCGCAGCGATCCAGACAACCGGCCTTGTTGATCCTGATCTTGCCCTGGCCCTTGAGTTTGAGCTGCCCGATGCGATCCTTGGCGTAGGTTTGCGCCGCGCTGGCGCCCAGCGCGTTGCAGCAGGCTTCGCCTTCGGCGCGCTGATTGCAGCAGAAAAAGACGTGATGCTTGAAGTAGCTCATGTTGACCTTTCGCGGCGACGAAGCCGATTCTAACCTTTTCGCGACGCTTCAGTGGCGCCGCCCAAGCAGCGTCAGGCAGGGGAGGGCGACGAACGGCCACAAGCTCGCCACCAGCCGCGTCAGCCCGTTGAAATTGAGAAAGTGGCCTTGCCGCCAGGTGGCCAGCGCGGCGGCTGAATAGGGATTGGGCGGGGTGACATTGACCAGCACCGTTCCGGCCATCAGTGCCAGGCCGGCCAGCGCGAAGCGCAGCGGCGCCGGCAGCAGCAGCATGATCGTCAGTAGCGCGCCGCCGCCCATCAGCCCAAGCGCGGCGCCCGGCGTGAGCCAGGCCAGGGCATTGAGTGGTCCGACCAGCACCGCTGCGGCGAGCGTGCGAATCAGCAGCGCCAGCGCGAAAAAAAAGGTCAACGCCAGGTAGCTCGACCTTCGGTCGGCAAGCAGGGCGCGCGTGATCAGGCCGATGGCCAGCGTATTGCAGACGACGATGCCGGTTTCCAGCGCGAAGAACGAAGGCGCGGCATAAGGCAGCGGTGGCGTGATGTCGAGCAGGTGACGCAGGTCGCCGGCGCCGAAGAGGAAGGTTTCCGGTGACAGCTGCGTGAGCAGCCACAGGCCGATCAGCGTCAGACCGAGCTCGGCATGCCGGCTCGGTGCCAGCAGCCGCTGGTGCAAGCGTGCGACGCCAGCAAAAAAGCGTTCGCCGTGCCAAAAGGTGAGCAGTGCGCCAAGACCAGTGCCCATGGTATTGCAGGCCAGGTCGAGGTTGGACGCGACGCGCGACGGCAGCCAGCTTTGCGCGCACTCAAGGCCGAGACTGAGCAAGGCGCCGAGCAGCAGCGCAGCGCATGCAGGCGTCCAGCGGCCGGGCTGGCGGCGCAGCGTCAGCGTTAGAAAAAAACCCAAGGGCAGGTAAGCGAGGACGTTGGTCGCCAGATCGAATGCCGTCCAATAGCGAGGCCAGCCCGCGGTGAGGAAAAAAATAGGCGACAGGCCGGGGTCGCGCCAGCCGGAAAACGGGTGCAGGCTGGCATAGACGATCAGCGCAATATAGGCCAAAGCCAGATAGCGAGGCAGTACCGTGGGCTCCGCCAGAGGGCGGCTGGCGGTGGCTGATTGAGCGGTCGGAGTGGCTGATGGCATCGCGCAGGCTGAGAACATCGAGTGGCTTCATTCTAACCTTTCAGCAAGCCCCGGCGGCAGTGCGCAGAGGTCGGTAGCGGGACGAAAAAAGTGCTTGACACGCCGAATGCAACAACGATCTAATGCGATACCACATATCCGATATGTGGTCATAAAGGACGTAGCGATAGACTGCGCCGGTCAGTTGAAAGGCGCTGAGCCCAGATAACGTGGAGGATTACAGAATGCAGAAAAAAATCATCATCTCAGTCGCGCCGGTCGGCCCGTGGGGCGCTGGCGAAGGTAACCCGCTCTCTCCCGAAGCTGTTGCCGAACAGGTGATCCAGAGCGCCAAGGCCGGCGCCGCGATGGTGCACATGCATTGCCGCGACGAGAGCGGCGCGCTGACCACCGATCTGTCGACTTTCAACAAGACGGCCGATCTGATCAAGGCTTCTTGCGACATCATTCTCGAGGCGTCAACGGGCGGTATTTCGTCGATGAGCGCGCTCGAAAGAACGTTGCCGGCAACCAATCGTCACGCGCAGTTGGCTTCGCTCAACGTCGGCTCGTTCAATTTCGGCGACAAGGTCTATCAGAACAGCGTTCCGGACATTCGCCTGTGGATCAAGCGCTTGGCCGAGCTGGGCATCAAGCCGGCGATGGAAGTCTTCGAAGCCGGCAATATGCATTGCGCGTTGAATCTGATCAAAGAACAGGGAATGAAGGCGCCGTACAACTTCATTTTTGTCTGCAACCTCAACTGGGGGATGCCTTACCATCCGACCTTGATCTCCTACCTGCGCGACCAGGTACCGCAAGGCAGCAACTTTGGCGTCAATATGATCGGCAGCAGCGACTTCAAGCAGCACCTTGAAGTGGCCCGTCTGGGCGCGGTCATCCTGCGCGTCGGTTTCGAGGATTCGCGTCGCTACAACGGCAAGATCGCGGCGACCAATCAGGAGCTGGTCAGTGCGCTGCGCAGCGAACTGGAAGCCGACGGTTTCTCGATCGCCACCGCCGACGAGGCGCGCGCCATCCTGCTCAAATGAGGTGACTGGCAGCGGTAAATTCGGTGCTTGATGAAAAAGTTCAAATGGCTTGACATCAAGAACCGAAAAGACATTTAATACGACAACACATATCGGATATGTGTTGTAAAAAATAAAACCAATAATTGGTAGTGGTCAACGTCAATCACAAGCATCCCTTTTTTGTTTGTCGGGGCATTGCATGCTCCATTCTCATCGGAGGCATCACCATGTTCAGTTCTTCCAGGCGTAATGTATTGCGTACCTTGGCGGCGGCACCTGTCGTCGCAGCCGTCGGCTCGATTCCGGGTCTGGCGCGCGCCGCGGCACCGGAATTCTCCTTCAAGTTCGGTCACAATCAGCCGGTGACTCATCCGCTGCACATCCGCGCGCAGGAAGCCGCTGATCGTGTTTTCGCCGAATCGAAGGGCCGTCTTGAAGTCAAGATTTTCCCGAACGGACAAATGGGCGGCGATAACGACATGCTGTCGCAAGTGCGCAGCGGCGGCATCCAGATGTATACCCCGGCGTCGGCAGGTATCTCGACGCTCGTTCCGGTCGCCGCGATCAACTTGGTCGGCTTTGCCTTCGCTGATTACAACCAGGTTTGGGGGGCGATGGACGGAAAATTGGGAGCGCATGTTCGCTCCCTGATCGAAAAAGTTGGCTTGTATCCTCTTGATCGCGTTTGGGACAACGGTTTCCGTCAGATCACGACCAGCGGCAAACCGATCACCTCGGTGCAGGATATGGCCGGGCTCAAGATTCGCGTGCCGGTCAGCCCGTTGCCGATTTCGATGTTCAAGGCGCTTGGTGCCGCGCCCGGAAGCCTGCAATTCGCCGAGCTCTATACCGCTTTGCAGACCAAGGTCTTCGATGCGCAGGAAAATCCGCTGTCGATCATCCAGATCGCCAAGATGTACGAAGTCCAGAAGTACTGCTCGATCACCAATCACATGTGGGACGGCTGGTGGGTCGTCGTCAACGGTCGTGCCTGGAAGGAACTGCCGGCCGATCTGCAGAAGATCCTGGGCACTGCGTTCAACGACTCGGCGGTCAAGGAACGTGCCGACATCCGTGCGCTCAATGACTCGACGATCAGCGATCTAAAAGCCAAGGGAATGGTCTTCAACACGACCACACCGGACAGCTTCCGTGCCGCGCTCAAGAAAAACGGATTCTACGAAGAATGGCACAAGAAGTTCGGTGACGAGGCCTGGGGAATCCTGGAGCAAACCGTCGGCAAGTTGTCCTGATCTAGGGGAAGTCAATGCAATCGTCGTCTGTTGCCCTGCCGCCGGAGAATTCCTGCGGCGGGAAGGGGGCGGTCGTCTCGTTCGACCGCTATCTGGGGACTGTCCTGGAGTACTTCACCGCGGCCTTGGTGTTTGCCGAGATCGTCGTTCTGTTTTCCGGCGTGGTTTCGCGTTACGTGTTTCACACCCCGCTGACGTGGACGGATGAACTCGCTTCAACGCTGTTCCTTTGGCTCTCGATGTTTGGCGCGGTGGTTGCGTTGCGGCGCGGCGCGCACATGCGAATGACCGCTGTCGTCTCCAAGCTTTCGAAGGAAAAACAGGCGTTGGTTGAGGTGATCGGTATCGTCGCCTCATTGGCATTCCTGCTGATGTTTCTCTGGCCGAGCTGGGAGTACGCCAGAGACGAGGCGATGATTACGACCCCTGCGCTCGAGATCAGCAATATGTGGCGCGCCATCGCCATTCCGCTGGGTTGCGGCCTGATGGCGATTACCGCGCTGCTGCGTCTGGCGATCACCGGGAAAGCGCGCGACGTGGCGATCGCCTTCGTCACGGTGGCGGTGCTGGTCGGCTTGTTCTATCTGCTGGGTTCGTCGCTGCGTCCGCTGGGCAAGCTTAATCTGTTCATCTTCTTCATTGGCGTGGTCGGCGCCGCGGTGTTTTCCGGGGTGCCGATTGCCTTCTCGTTCGCCCTGGCGACTTTCGGCTATCTGGCGCTGACCACGCGCACGCCGATGCCGGTGATGGTCGGGCGTGTCGAGGAAGGGATGTCGCACCTGGTGCTGCTCGCCGTCCCGCTCTTTGTCTACCTCGGGCTGCTGATCGAAATGACCGGAATGGCCAAAGCCATGGTTCAGTTTCTGGCCAGTATGCTCGGGCGAGTTCGCGGTGGTCTGTCGTACGTGCTGATCGGCGCAATGTATCTCGTCTCGGGGATTTCCGGCTCGAAAACCGCCGATCAAGCTGCAGTGGCGCCGGTGTTGTTCCCTGAAATGAAGGCGCGCGGCGCGAAAGCGGGCGATCTGGTCGCTCTGTTGTCGGTGACCGGTGCGCAGACCGAAACCGTGCCGCCGAGCATCGTGTTGATCACCGTCGGTTCGGTGACCGGCGTTTCCATCGCAGCGCTATTTACCGGCGGTTTGTTGCCGGGCGTGATCTGCGGTCTGGCATTGTGCTTCGTGGTGTGGTGGCGCTATCGCCATGAGGATCTGTCCAACGTCAAGCGCTTCACCAAGGCCGAGGTGGGCCGCCTGTTCCTGATCGCGCTGCCGGCGCTGGTCCTGCCCTTCGTGATTCGTTTTGCGGTGATCGAAGGGATCGCGACGGCGACCGAAGTGTCGACCATCGGCATCGCCTATTCAGTCGTCGTTGGCCTGCTGATCTATCGTCGATTCGACTTTGGGCGCGCGTTCCAAATGCTGATCGATACCGCATCGCTGGCCGGAGCCATCATCTTCATCATCGGCTGCGCCACGGCAATGGCCTGGGCCTTGACTCAGTCAGGGTTTTCGCAGGATCTGGCGGCGATGATGAAGAGCCTGGGCGGCGCCAACATGTTCATGGCCGTATCGATTGTCGTCTTCATCATCCTGGGTAGCGTTCTCGAAGGGATTCCCGCCATCGTGTTGTTCGGGCCGCTGCTGTTCCCGATCGCTCGCGAGATGGGAATTCACGACGTTCACTATTCGATGGTGGTGATCCTGGCGATGGCCACCGGGCTATTCTCGCCGCCCTTCGGTGTCGGTTTCTACGGGTGCTGTGCGGTCAGCAAGGTGCATCCGGACGAGGCGCTCCCCTACATCGGTGCCTATCTCGTGGCCCTGGTTCTCGGCCTGATCGTGGTTGCTGCCGTGCCGTGGATTTCGCTCGGGTTCCTGTGATGTCGCTGTATCGGCCAGGGGCTCGCCGATCGTTCTTCTGGCCAGGAAGCTTTAGCTGCAAAAAGTACGGGAGCCACGCTTGCACCGGTGGCTTTCCTTCCGGCGCCGCGTGCCCGGCTGCTCGATCGGCATGACGCAATTCAATGACTGCCGAACGAAGACTGTTGAGACGAGCGGAGCGCTAATTGAATAATTGCCTGGAGTTTTGAGATGATTCACGTACTCGCTTTTGTCAGTATCAAGCCCGGAATGATGGACCGCGCACTCGCTGCTTATCGCGTGCTGGTTCCGAAAGTGATGTCCGCCGAGCCCGGATGTCTTGAATATTCGCCGACCACCGACTTCGACCTCGGTCTGGCCAATCAGGAAAAAACGCCGAACCTGATCGTCGTCACCGAGCGCTGGAAGTCGATCGACGACTTCAAGGCGCATATCGGCGGCCCCGCGCATGTCGTCGAGTTCCGCGCGGCGATCAAGGATTGTGCCGAAAAAACCACGCTCAGGATCACCCAGGACGCCATCTGAACGCGTCCGGGTCGTCGAGCAGGTCCCCGGCAGCGGGGGCGTATCTCTAGTCACAACCATCATTCGAGGTAACGAAATGAGCAAAGCCGCAATTTTCCATACCAGCGCCGCGACGCTGGCACTCTTTCAGACGCTGACGGCGAAGATCATGCCGGACGTCGAGATCATGCACATCGTCGAGGATGCGATGATCCGCGACGTCATGAAGAACGGCGGGCCGACGCCGGCGATCAACGCCCGCATCGCCGGCTACGTGCAGGCCGCCGAGCGCGCCGGTTGTTCGATTTTCATGACCGCCTGCTCGTCGATCGGCGCCAGCGTCGAACAGTGCCAGTTCCTGACCAGCATGGCAGTAACCCGGATCGACGAGGCGATGGTCGCCAGCGCGATTCAGCAAGGACCGCGCGTCGCGGTGTTGGCGACCGTCGAGACGACGCTCAAGCCAACGCTTGAGTTCATCAAGCGCCGCGCGCGCGAAGCCGGCAAAGAGATCGAGATCCTGCCGAATCTGATGGCCGAGGCGTTCACCGCCTTGCTCGCGGGCGATCATGCGACGCACGACCGCATCGTTTCCGCTGGCCTGCGCGACGCGCTGGTCAAGGCCGACGTCGTGGTGCTGGCGCAGGCGTCGATGGCGCGCGTCATGGAAGCCATGGACAAGCCGGCAGTTCCGGTGCTGACCTCGCCCGAGTGCGGCGTGATGCGCCTGAAGGAAAGGATTGCTGCCCTGGCCTGAGCGGATCGGAAAACGCCGGGTGATTTTCGCTCGGCGTGTTCTAGAGCGCGCGTTGTGAGTGGTGCCAGGTCGCGATGTGCTCCTGCTCGGCCTTGATCGCCGCTGCCTTGTCGCGGTTGGCGATGGCGGCCATGATTTTGCGGTGCGGGTCAAGACCGTAGGCGGCGTTGATCGTCGGTGCGAAAATATCGATCACGAAGTTGTACATGTTCTCGATCAGGTGATTGTTCGTCAGGCTCGCCAAGGTTCGATGAAATTTCAGATCGCAGGCATTGAGCAGCGCGAGCTTGGTTTCGCCGCGCCGGCCCAATTCCTCATATTCCTCATGAACGGCCTGTAGCGCGCGGATGTCGTCGTCGGAGCAGCGGTCGATGACGGCGCTGATGACGCCGATTTCAACCATCTCGCGCAATTCGACCAGTTCATTGGTGTCCGTGTTGGCGATAATCAGGCTGTAGATCAGCGGGTCGAAAATCTTCTTGTTGGCCGAGGTGGCGATGTAGGTGCCGTCGCCGTGGATAATCTCGACGATGCCAAAGGCGTCGAGGATCTTGAGCGCTTCGCGCACCGAGCCGCGACCGACGCCCAGACCTTCGGCCAGCGCCTGTTCGCTGGGAAGCAAGTCGCCGGGCATGACTTTTTTCTGGATCAGGATGTTCTTGATGCTTTCGATGACCAAGTCAACGGCTGACAATTTGGCTTTTTTTTCAAATAGCGTTGCCACGCTCTTGTTGCGAGCCATTGCGTAATCTCCAAGGCTGATGCACGACAAGGTGTCGTCTACAAAGTGCGATATCACATCTCGAATGTCCTTAGGATTATTGCAAAAAAATCAATGGACAGCAATCGGATACGCTGCGTATTGTGCCCGGGTGGCGATTTTCTTGAGCGCGCCCAGGGTTCGCTTGTTTGCCATGTGGCGCGATGCGTGGCGACTGGCAAAGTGACGGGGCGGGCCGGTGCGATTTGCGATCACTTGACTAAATCCAATTTAATCAATAGACTCCGTCGAACGCTGTATTTGAAGTTATGCACAGCGCATGTTTGGCAGGGAACTCCTCCCTAACCTGCAACTCTCAAGCAGGCTATCCATTCGTAGAAGTAAGCCCCTTGCGGTAATTCTTGCCGCGTCCTTGGGCTTTGCACCCACCTGAAACCTTTCGTCGTCCAGCACGTTTTTTTTCGTGGACGATGACAACCGTGAAGGAGAGTGAGCATGTCTGCAACGATTACGCTCAAACATACGATGGCCCGCAGTCGCGGTGCCGCCTCCGATCTTGTTCATTACAGTTTGATGATTGCCGCCGTTCTTATCGTCCTTGGCATCATCCACGTTTTTGTGAGTAGCGCGCGATCTGTCGACGTTCCTGAATACGCGCTGCCTGGATTGCCCAATTTGGCCGATCTGACCGATTTGGCCATTGCGTCCGAGACACTTGAGGCCGTTCCCACCGCAGAGTCAGTCCCGGCCGTTCTGTCGTCGCGCATGCAAGGCGCGCTCGACTATGTGACCCGCCGCTATCGCGTCTCGCCTGAGGCCTTGGTGCCCGTTTTCGAAGTCGCCCAATTGATCGGCCAGGAGCGGCGTATTGACCCGCTGCTGATCGTCGCCATTATCGGTATCGAGTCGGGATTCAATCCGTTTGCCGAAAGCGCCATGGGCGCTCGCGGACTGATGCAGATCATCCCGCGCTTTCATCGCGACAAGGTTCCTGAGGGCGCGGGAGACGGCTCGCTGCTCGACCCGGTGGTCAATATTCGGGTCGGGGTCTATGTCCTCGAGGAGGCCATTCGCCGGCGCGGTGGTCTGGTTGCCGGGCTGCAATACTATGCCGGTTCTTCAGAGCCGGCGGGCAGTTATGCGAGCAAGGTGTTGGCCGAGAAGGAACGTCTGGAACAAGCGGCCCGCCGCAATGCCGCAGCGGTCTAGGTTATCAGGCTGGTGCCGGCCATTCGCCTGATCGCCTGCGTTGCTTCGGCCGGCAGGACCAGGGCGGCTTGTGCCAGCGGCGTGGTGATGCGCCGGTCAAAATGCAGCAGGCCGGCCTCATCCTCGCGCAGCAGATCGGCGTCGATGAGCCTGGCAATGAGCGCTGAGAACGTCGTCTTCTCGGCGTACTCGGGCGGGTTGAACTCGTAGAGCAGCGCCAGGCGCTGGGCCAACAGATGACAATCGTTTTCAAGCGAGCGGCGCGTCTGGACGCCAGACCCGCGGCGCTCAAGCAGCGACAGCGTCAGGAAGTGACGTTCGAGCAGCGGACGCAAGGTCTCGCCGAGCATGCGCAGTTCGACGAATTCCTGGCTGTTGGGTTCCGGGGCTGACAAGCGTCCGCCGTCGTGGCGCAGCAGCAGTCCACGCTGGACAAAGGTGTCGATGACGGCTTGCTGCGTGGCTGCCGGGAGTTCATCGGCGGTCCAGCGCAGGAATAGTTCGGCGCCGATCAGCCCGTAGATTCCGGCGACGGCTTCGCCGACGCGCTGCGTACCGAGATCGCGGTTATGGTTGAGCAGGCAGGCGATCAGCGCCGGCAGCGCGAAGAGATGCAGCACATTGTTGCGAAAATAAGCGAGCAGCGGCGCTTCACCCTGCGGGACGCGGATCAGGTCGCCGAGCGGATGCGCGATGCGTTCGGTGATCCGAAGCCGTTCGACGTAAGCGACAATCTGCCTGGAGTCCAGTGCGCACGGGACGGTTGCCGCCGAATAGGGCGCTTCGGCAGCCAGCGCCCGGTAGTGGTCAAGCAGCCGACAAAGGGCCTGTTCGTCGGCCGTGTGCCTGGGGGTGGACAGCAGCGCCAGGGCGATCAGGTTGACCGGGTTGATCACGGCGGCTTCGTTGAGTCGCTTGGCGAGTTCGGTCGCGGCGCGCTGCGTTGCGTCGCGCGGCCAGTCATCGGCGGCTATTGCTGCTTCTCTGGCCCACCCCGGGCGATGGCGTTCAAGAAGATCGGCGAGCGAGAGCGGCTCACCGAAGTTCACATGGACCTTGCCGAAGACTCGCTTGATCCGCCGTGCGCTCTTTATGATCGCCCACAGCGATTCCTTTTGCTTTGGCTTGCCGGCCAGTTCGCGAAGATAGCTGCGGCCCTCGATAATCTTCTCGTAACCGATATAGACGGGTACGAAAACGAGCGGCCGATCATGTTCCCGGATGAAGCTGCGAACAGTCATCCCGAGGATGCCGGCCTTGGGTGTCAGCGTTCGTCCATTGCGGCTACGCCCGCCTTCGATGAAGTACTCGAGCGGGAAGCCGCGCGTCAGCATCAGGTGCAGATACTCGTGGAAGACCGCAGCGTAGAGCGGCTCGCCCTTGAAGCTGCGGCGCAGGAAGAAGGCGCCGCAACGTCGCAGCAGCGGTCCGACCAGTGGCAGGTTGAGGTTGGCGCCGGCAGCGATGTGCGGCGGCGTCAGGCCTTGCCGCAGCAGGCAGTACGAAAGCAACAGGTAGTCGATGTGGCTGCGGTGCGTCGGGACGTAAACGATGCCTTGATTGGGCGCGATTGTCGTCACGATATCGATGCGGTGAATCTCGATGCCGTCATAAAGTCGTGTCCATAGCCAGGACAGGAACAATTCGAGTGCGCGTACCGCACCGTACGAATAATCCGAGGCAATCTCAAGCGCGAAGCGGCGCGCTCGCTGCTCGGCCTGGTCGTGCGTGATGCCGTACGCGGTAACCTCGTCGGCAATCGCCAAGCGCACCGGCGACGCGGCGAGCAGTGTGTCGATCTGGGTGTTGCGATGCGAAAGATCCGGCCCGATCGCCATCTGTCGCTGGCGGCGAAAGTGCACGCGCAGTACGCGCGCGAGTTTGCGCATCGCCTGTTCTTGGTCGAGTCCCTCGCGCGACATGGGTTGTACCGAGATCGGCGCGTTGAAGCGCACCAGCACGTTTCGACCATGCAGCAGGATGGTCAGCAGTCGGCGCAGCGGGCCCGGTTGCCGCCAGGTTTCGGAAAACAAGGCCTTGAGGATCGAATCCTGCTTGTCGGGACTGCGTCCCCACAAAATGACCACCGGAACGATCTGTACGTCGAGCCGGCCATTGACCAGTGCGTCATGCACCAGCGCGCCCATCAGCCGCGAGTGGGCATAGCGCTCACGCGCCGTGGCGCTGAGCGAGTGCTTTCGGTTGAGGAAAAAAACGGAATGAGGGAACTGCTGACCGCCCAGCCTGAAGCTGGCCTCGGCCGACGGAAGTCCGCCGGCCAATGTTTCCTGAAAGAGTACCAGCAGGTTTGACAGATGATGGTCCTGCAGCACATAGCAAACCGGTTTTGACGGGTCGAGACCCAGTTCCTTTTGGTTTTCCGGAAATACTGTCGTGCGCACCCAGCAATACAACACCCGGCGAGCCATTGGCAGGGCCCAGCCGGGCATTTCGAAAAAACCGCTCATGGGTGCTTTCTGGTCTCTCTCAGTCGTCCTCGAGGCCGACCGTCTTGTGCTGCGAAGCCAAGTGCTGCTGGGTCGCCAGCGGTATCGGCGCGTAGTGTGAGAAACGGATGCTGTACGAACCCTGGCCGCCGGTCAACGACTTGAGTCGTCCCTGGTAGTCGTCGAGTTCGGCGAGCGGCACCTTGCCGCTGATCGCCATGCTGCCGACGCCGCGTGCCTGAGTTCCGGTGACCTGCCCGCGCTTGCTCGAAAGATCGCCGGTGAGATCGCCGATGGCGGCGTCCGGCGCCAGGATCTCAATGTCGACGACGGGCTCGAGAATGATCGGCGACGCCGCCCGGATGGCGTCGATCGTCGCCTTGCGTCCGGCCGAGAAGAAGGCGATGTCCTTGCTGTCGACCGAGTGCGATTTGCCGTCATGAACGATGACGCGCAGATCGTGCACCGGAAAGCCGCCGACGACGCCGTCTTCAAGTGCTTGGCGAACGCCTTTTTCAACAGCCGCCATGAACACCCCGGGGATGGTTCCGCCCTTGACGATATCGACAAACTCGAAGCCGCTGCCCCGCTCCATCGGTTCGACGCGCAGCATGACCTCTCCGAACTGGCCGGCGCCGCCGCTTTGTTTCTTGTGCCGGCAGTGCCCCTCGGCCTTGCTGGTGATCGTTTCGCGGTAGGCGATCTGCGGCGCCTTGGTATCGAGTTCGATCTTGTATTGCTGCGCCATTCGCGCGAGCTTGGCGCGCAGGTGCATTTCACCGAGGCCGCGGATCACCGTCTCGTTGGTCGTCGGGTGGCGCTCGACCTTGAAGCAGGGGTCTTCGATCTCGAGTTTGTGCAAAATGTCGAAAAGGCGCTGCTCGTCGGCCTTGCGCTTGGTCTCCACCGCCAGCCCCTGCATCGGCTGTGGAAATTCCAGCGGCTTCAAATGGATAGCGTCATCGTCATGCGAGTCATGCAGCACGCAGTCGAATTCGATCTCGTCAACTTTGGCGATGGCGCCGATGTCGCCGGGGACCAGCGCGTCGACCTCAAGATAGTCTTTGCCCTGCAGGCGGTAGAGGTGTCCGACCTTGAACGGTCGCTTGGCGTCACCGACCAGCAACTGCGAATCCTTGCGGATCGTGCCTTGATGGACTCGAAACACGCCGAGCTTGCCGATGAAGGGGTCGCTGACCACCTTGAAAACGTGAGCGAGTACATGCTTTGTCGCATCGGGTTCGGCAATGAAGGCAACGCTATCCGGCGCGCTCGGATCGCCCTTGTAGAAGGTCGGCGGATTGCCTTCGGCGGGGTTGGGGGCCAGCCTGACCAGCGCGTCAAGTAGTTGCGGAATTCCCGCCCCGGTCTTGGCCGAAACGAACAGAACCGGAATCAGGTGACCGGCACGCAAGGCCTTGACAAACGGGGTATGCAGTTGATCCGGGCTGGGGTCGGCGCCTTCGTCAAGATAGCGCGCGAGGAGATCCTCGTCCTCCTCGACAATCTGGTCGATCAGCGCGCGGTGGGCGGCTTCGACCGATTCAAAGTCGCTTTCGCCGTCTTCGTGGCCGAGCAGTTCAACGACGTCCTGACCGTGGTGGGCAGGCAGATCGAGCAGCATGCACTGGTGACCGAAACGTTCGCGGATCTCGCCGACCAATTTGGGCAGGTCGACATTGTCGGCGTCGATCTTGTTGATGACGATCATGCGGCAAAGGTCGCGGGCGGCGGTGAGCCGCATCATGCGCTCGGTCGAGAGCTCGATGCCGGTTTGCGCATTGATGACCACCAGCGCCGTGTCAACGGCAGCCAGCGCACCGATCGACTGTCCTGCGAAGTCCGGGTAGCCCGGCGTGTCGATCACCTGCACCTGGGTGTCCAGCCAGTTGAAACTCGCGACCGCCGAATAGAGCGAGTGTCCGAGTTCCTTTTCCTGCGCATCAAAATCGAAAACGGTGTTTCCCTTTTCGACCGATCCGCGGCTGCTGATGGCTCCGGCGGCGGCGAGCAATGTCTCGGCGAGCGTCGTTTTTCCTGCGGCGCCATGGCCGACGAGAGCGACGGTGCGAAGGTTTACGGTGGCATTCTGACCCATGTTTTCTCCCAATGATGTCGAACCTGCTCAACCTGAGGCGAAGATCAGACACTGTCCCGAGGAGAGCAACTGACTACTCAAGATTCATCCGCAATGGTATTTATTCTACCCCGCAACCCTGAATGCAAATAACAAAGCTGCGGCGTGCCGAGCGACGCAGTTTACTCATCGTAAAAACCTCACTGTAACATCGTAAAAATCGATGTGTCACGTCGAACTTTGCATTGACCGTGTTGTCGTGCAGGCGGATAATTCTGCCCTTGTTTTCAATTACCCTCCCCTTTGTGGGGTATTCAGCGAACCGGGTTTCCGGAAGGAGTTACGATGGGCGGAAAGACGAAGAAGCACTTGGAGGTATTGCGCGAGATGCGCGGCCGTGCGGTACTCGGCGGTGGTCAGAAGCGGATTGACCAGCAGCATGCACGGGGCAAACTGACCGCGCGCGAGCGTTTGGCG
>Ga0316613_10000365_pt1 | contig 41024 bp, 33 predicted proteins | sample OWC_soil_day10_C_2_FD_207647 | JGI IMG/M metagenome (GOLD analysis project Ga0316613, IMG submission 207647) | Wetland soil microbial communities from Old Woman Creek delta, Ohio, United States - OWC_soil_day10_CT_b | ecosystem: Environmental > Terrestrial > Soil > Wetlands | place: USA: Ohio...
GATTGCCCATCATTCGCCTCAAGCGACTGGAAAGACCAATGAATGGAACATCCATCTATTGGGAAGTGCGCTTTGAAGCGGAAACCACCAGCCGCACCCCCAATAGCTTAAAAGCCCATCAAGCCAAGCAAGCCAAGAACTCCAGCCAAAGCCTGCTCGTACGCCAGCGCCTAGCAGGCATGACCATGTCCGACGTCATGACCTACCATATACAGGAATTCATCGATGCCATGGTGACAGAAGGCAAAGGCGCAGCCACCATCGACCATGAACGAGCCGAACTGCGGCGACTGTTCAATCACGCCATCCATATCTGGCGCTGGCGCAGTATCGAAACCAACCCAGCCAGCAACCTCAACATGCCAGCGGTCAACAATAAGCGTGATCGCGTCTTATCCAACGATGAATGGCGCAAGATGCTCAAGGCACTGGCAGAAAGCAAGAACCGCTACGCGATACCGCTCATATGCCTGATACTTGAAACCTCCATGCGTTCCTGCGAACCATTAACCGAAGCCCGCTGGGGTAACGTCAACTGGACTCGCCGGATTCTGGAACTGCCAGACAGCAAAGGCGGCAAGCGCCCTGTCCTTTTGGGTTGTGGCTACCGGTTGCAATCGGCGGTGAGTTCAACCGATCGATGCAACACTTTATCTTAGTAACAAAAAGATGGAGTGTGGAAAATGGCATACAGAACCCGAATCCGGTATACCGAAGAACAAAAATCACAGATGTGGGATCGCTGGCAGCGTGGTGAATCCCTAAACTTCATTGGGCGTGCATTTGATCGCCCTTCATCTTCGATTTATGGCCAGCTAGCCCCAACAGGCGGCATACGTCCACCTGCCAAGCGTCGCTCCCGACTGGCGCTGACGCTCGCCGAGCGAGAAGAAATCTCAAGAGGGATGGCAGCACAGCAGTCCATGCGCTCGATTGCAAAAAGACTGGGCCGATCACCCTCAACCGTCAGCCGGGAAATCAACCGCAATGGCAGTGTTAATGACTACCGGGCAGCGCAAGCGTATCAGGCAGCCTGGGACAAGGCTTGCCGGCCCAAGCGCTGTAAGCTGGCGGGCTATCCGTCACTGTGTAAAATCATCGCATCCAAGCTGGAATTCAATTGGTCACCTCAGCAGATAGCCGGTTGGCTTAAACGGGAATATCCGCAAGAAGAGAACAACCACGTGTCACACGAAACCATCTACAAGAGCCTGTTTGTTCAGACGCGCGGCGTCTTGAAGAAGGAGCTGCAACAGCACTTGCGAAGCCAACGTGCGATCCGTCGCTCCCGGCATGCCACCATGAAGAAAAGCGGGCTGGGGCAAATTACCGATGCCGTATCTATTCGTGAAAGGCCTGCGTCGGTTGAGGATCGCGCCATTCCCGGTCATTGGGAGGGGGATCTCATTGGTGGCTCAAAGAATAGTTATATCGTCACGCTGGTTGAGCGCCATTCACGCTATGTCGCGCTGGCCAAGGTGAAGAACAAAGACTCTGCAAGCGTGATCACGGCACTGATTGAGCAGTCAAAGAAGATGCCAGACGAGTTGTACAAGTCGCTCACTTGGGACAGGGGCAAAGAGATGGCTGCCCATCGTCGCTTTACGATGGAAACTAATGTCGAGGTATATTTCTGTGATCCGAAGAGTCCGTGGCAGCGGGGTTCCAATGAAAACACCAACCGCTTGCTAAGGCAGTACCTTCCCAGCGGGACGGATTTGTCTTTACTCTCGCAGGCAGATCTGGATGCCATTTCTCTACAGTTAAATACAAGGCCTCGCAAGACGTTAGACTACGAGACACCAGCAGAACGTTTTAATGCGTGTGTTGCATCGATCGGTTGAATCCACCGCCAATAGCGGACGTTGATACATGGAAAATTTAGTGGCCGGTTGAGCCAATTTTGCTGCCATTATGCTGCGTGGTTTGTCGGTTTGTTAGTAGGCGTGTTGAAGCAGGTACTATTTCTATAAGCTAGCAAGCATGCGGGTTTCGGAAGTTATATATTCCCATGTTATTACGCAGTGCCGATGACTTACAATGTTATGCGGCTAGAACGTACCCAGATTGCGACCAATTCGGTGCTGCCGTGACGGCCTGCTTCTTTCGGGAAAGCATGGTCATCGTGGCTGGCATTGGGCCGAATAGAAAACTTTAACAAGAATAGAGAGCATGTCTTCCGCTATCCGCTGGCTACACCTTTCCGACTTCCATGTTGGCAAAGACTCCTACGAACAACAACGATTATTCGCTGAGATACTTGGTGAAGTCGATCGCTGGAAGAGCGAAATGAGCTTCATTCCAGACTACGTATTCATCACAGGCGACATTGCGAATAAAGGCCTGAAGAAAGAGTACGAGACGTTCCGCAGGGACTTTCTTACCCCCCTTCAGAACAAGTTCGATGCAGAGACAGTGATCATCCCTGTCCCAGGGAATCATGACGTCGAACGGCCAACAACCGACACATTAGACCGGAAGGCTCCGCTCGCAGCATCCAGCAGGTTTTTTGATGCCAACCGCGAGGGAAAAGCTGATCGCGCTCCAGTCGCGCGCCGATTCAATACGTACAAAAAGTTGATGCCCTCGAGCGGGATGTCTCCGGATTGGCTGGTATCAAATGAAGGCACGGCCACCCATACCAGAAAAGTCGCAGGAGTGAACATCGGGGTTGTTGGTCTAAATACCGCATGGCTCTGCAAAGATGACAATGACAAAGACCAGCTGACCCCAGGATATCGCCTCGTAGAGGCAGCATTGAAGAAGCTTGAGGCTTGCCAGATCAGGATAGTGTTGGGGCACCATCCACTGTCATGGTGGCATGACAGTGAGGAGACGAATATTCGTCGCTTGTTTGCACAGCACCATGTCATTTACCTGCATGGACACAAGCACAAGTCAGAAGGCCGGTTTGAAGAAGGCGGCGTTGATCAATTCCTTGTGCTCCAGGCCGGCGCGGCATTTCAGGCCCGCGAAACCGAGAAGTGGGTGAATGGTTTTTCATGGGGCGAGTTGGACCCGGCCGCAGCAGAAGTGCGTATTTCGCCGCGATACTGGATCAATGGCGAGTGGCCACCGGATATGAGTGCCATCACTCTGAAGCGCCGAATTGCCGAAACGGACTGGTGGAGTTTTCCCTTACCGGGAATACATGCTCAACCGACATCAATGGCGCACGGGTTAGCTCGTCTTTCCGGATGGATGGCGCTTGATGCTGGAACAATGGCATCTTTTGCCCGTGAAATCACTCCAGCAGACGCGCGGCGTTTCTTCGATGGTGCGGAACCCGATTGGGCGCTGGCAATGTCGCCCCATTTCCCGGTGCGCGAGCAGGCCAAGGTCCTGCTTGAAAGCGTCGTGCATTTCAAAGGAGAAGACCGTCCTCAGATTGCGTTGGTGCGCGGGCCGACCGCTGAGGGGAAATCAATGGTGCTCCGGCAGATTGTGGTGGCGACTCTGCGAGCAAATCCCGCGCTGAAGGTGCTTTGGCATCAAGACGACACTGCCAGAATCAATGTACAGGCCTTCGAAGATGCCTTAACCGCAGATCAGCCATGGTTGATTGCCACTGACCATGGCGACATGATCGTTAGAGACTTGGAGAATCTGGCACAAAGGCTGAAACGCACCGGTCGAGGCAGCGTCCAGCTCGTTATAGCGGCACACGATTCGGATTGGAAAATGGCCAATGGAGATTCCGTGCAGTGGTACTCCTTTGCCCGGTTTGAGGAAGCGCGCCTGTCGGGACTTTCAAAGAACGAGGCGAAGTCGCTCGCAACAACTTGGCACCATTTCGGGGCGAGTGCCTTCGACCCGTCACTGCAAGGTCTGACGCCCGACCTGCTGGCGGAGCAATTGCTTCAAGCAGCTAAAGACGACGGGGTCAATGAAGGGGCACTCTTTGGGGCGCTACTGACCCTGCGCCATGGCAAGGACTTGCGTGCTCACGTGCGAGCCCTGCTGCAAAAACTCAACGGAATGAGTTTGTCGTCTGGCGGTACCGTTGGCGACGCGTTTCGACTGATCGCAGCAATGCATGCTGAAGGGCTAGATTTCCTCTCAAGCATGGTGCTGCAGGAAGTCATGGGATGTGACAAACTAACACTGCAGCGAGATGTATTGCGGCCAATGGCAGCCGAAGCGGCTGCAAGCGGTGGCTTATATCTGCGCACCCGACATCGGCGTGTTGCTATGGCTACGCTCGAAGCGTGCAGCGATGATGGTGAGGATACGGGGCTGCTTTACGTATCCTTGGTCGGTAGTGCAGTTCGATTGAGATCCATCAAGAATGTGTGGCTACAGGAACTCGAGAATTGGAATTACTCGCTTACCAAGCACTTCTTCGAATCCGGAAGGGAAGACCTCGCCATTCGGATCGCTGCAAAGATGCTGGAAACCGTTCCTGATAACTCCCATTACGCTGTAAATCTTGCGCGACTCACGCGAGAATTCCGCACCCCTCATGAAGCCATTCAGGTGCTGCAATCGGTTAAGCCACCCAAAGACAACCGCGCCTTTTGGACAGAATGGGGCACCGCATGCGGAATGACAAATGACTTTATTTCCAATTCTACACTTCATGCCTTTTCCATTTCCGACGATCTTGGTACGAGAGAACCAACTATCGAGAATTCAAAGCAAGCCCTATCGGGATTAGCTAAGGCCTTTGACGAGTTGCACACTCAGTTGGGGCTGCCGGAACTGTATCGCGCCCGTGCGGGTTGCGCTTGGCTAGGGCTACTCACCGACGCCAATGACATAATTCTTAAGGATCACAAACAAGCTTCCGCTAACATTGGCGATCCAAAGGATGTTGCCGAAGGCATTTCGTGGCTTTGTGCCGGCCTAATGGCTGCGCTTGGTGGTGAATCTCTGGCTGACTCTGTTGCGGAGAAAGTCGGCAACCCCGCTCAATTCAAGTTTGGAGGGTTGCAAAAATTGCTTGAGCGAATTCAAAATTCGAAGGTGTAGGCACACCGAATAACTCTCACCTGAAGATTGCTTGGAGACTGACGACTTCAAGGGAATTAACCCGAGACCGACGGCGCATGCACAAAATGCCGCATAACCCATCATTCCACCGAACCTGCGCGAAAAGCCGCGCAGGCCGGTGAATTCAAACGTTAAACGTTAGCAATTGGCCGGAAGCAGACTGGCGCCCGTACGTCAAAAAGGCGCATTGTGGGGTGATTACCCGAGCAGCCAGGGAGCGCAAGGAATTTGCGGACGTGAAACGGGAACGAGCCAGATGGGAAATCCCAGTTAGTGGATCGGCCAGGCTTCTTGTGCGGAAAACAGGCGTTCTTGCCATTTACCGATGGCGGTTTCTGACCAATACACGTATTTTCCAATCCGAACCGGGGGCGGGAAAGCGCCTTGCTTGACGAGATTTTCTATCGTGCGCTCAGAAATATTGAGGCGGGCGCACAAATCGGCTTTGCCGAGCATGGGGATGGCACTACGTTGCTGTTGCATGGATACTCCTTAATGGGCGTAAAAAAGAGTATAGGAAACGAGCGCGGCATGATTGTGAGCATCGGGAATTTCATAGGAAACTTTTATCGACCGTGATAGCATGGAAATACGGTAGTTTCTGACATTATTCTGTCACTGCTATCGGGAAATGACCGCATTTTGCTTCGCTTGATTTCGGTTGAGTTCGGCTAAGTGGTTGATTTTATAAACAGTTGCGTTTGGGCGCGGATCATTTCGACTGACAGGGGAAACTCGGAATCCTCATGTACTTCATTACATTCCGGTTCCTGAACAAGCAACGCACTTGCGCGCTTGTTCAGGTGCGTATTGCCCTCCAGCCGCTCGCGATGGTTTTCGGATGCTGCTCGCGCATGGATGGCGTCCGCGAGGTGCCAGCTTCGCGTCGCTTCACTTGACGTTCTTGTTGCTCACATCTTGTCCGCGCAGTTGGCATATCCGCGATGGCGCCAAAATAACTGACCAAAATGAATTTTGAGTCAGTAAGACCAAAAAATATACTCCTGCCAGTATTTAAAATCAGTCAGCAAAATAGAGGTCTGGAATATTGTTTTTGATGTATACCCCTACATTTCGGCGTCGCGAACAGGCCGTCGTACGGCTGCAATGTGCCTGACTTGCATTTGCGCATGACGAAGCGCCGTTTCTGCCGTACCATTCGTACCCATGTCACAGCGTCCCATCATCACCCTCAAGCCCAAGCCGCAATCGGCGGTCAAGAAAGCGGCTGTCAGAAAAACGGCTGCACAGAAAACGCTAGCCCACCAGGCGTCCGCCCCCAAAACGGCTGCAGAACAGCAATCTGGCAAAAAAACGGTCAGGCTGGCGCATGGCCATGCCAGCAAGCCGGGCAGCATGTCTGCCAGCAAACCCGTTACTAGGCCGGCCAGCCAGCCAGTTAGTGAGCCGGTGCGGCAGGAATTGAAAGCCGATTCGCTCGCACTGGCGTTCCTGGGCGCGGCCGAAGCGGTGGCGCAGGTGAAGGCGGGCACGGCATTGCCGCAGGCGCTGGCGCGGGTGTTCGTGCAGCAGCAGCCTTTGCCGCAGATGCGCGGCGCGATGCAGGACATCGCTTACCGCACGATGCGCCAGCTTGGATTGGTGGAAACGCTGATTGGGCTGATGACCAGCAAGGCGCCAGAACCGGCGCTGCTGCACGGTTTGTTGTGCTGCGCGCTGACGCTGCTGGCCGAGCCGGCATCCGCGGCCGACGCCAAAAGCTATGAGGCGTTTACCGTGGTCGATCAGGCGGTGACGGCGGCGGCGGCTGATTCGTCGATTGTGCATGGCAAGGGGATGATGAACGCAGTGCTGCGCCGCTTCCTGCGCGAACGCGAGGTGCTGATGCAGCAGGCGCGGCAGAAACCGGTCGCAGTCTGGAATTATCCGCAGTGGTGGCTGGATGCGACCAAAGCCGCCTATCCGCGCGACTGGCAGGCTATTCTGACGGCAGGCAACCAGCCGCCGCCGTTGACCTTGCGCGTGAACCTGAAGCAGACCACGGTTGCCGCTTGCTTGCGCCAGCTGGCAGACGGCGGCATGGCGGCAACGCAAATTGGTGCGGCGGCGGTCAGGCTGGAAAAGCCGGTGCCGGTCGAGCAGATCCCGGGGTTTGCCGACGGCTTGGTGTCGGTGCAGGATGCGGCGGCGCAGCTGGCGGCGCCATTGCTGGATGTGCATGACGGCATGCGCGTGCTCGATGCGTGCGCTGCGCCGGGTGGCAAGACCGGACATCTGCTGGAAATGGCGGCCATTGATTTGCTGGCGCTTGATGCCGATCAAAACCGGTTGGCGCGCATCGGCGAAAACCTGCAGCGGCTGCATTTGCCGGCGCAGGTGCAGGTTGGGGATGCGGCGAGCACGGAGTGGTGGGATGGCCATCCGTTCGACCGCATTCTGGCGGATGTGCCATGCACGGCATCCGGCATTGTGCGGCGCCATCCGGACATCCGTTGGTTGCGACGCAAGGGCGATGCGCGCCAGCTTGCAACATTTTCGGCACAAATTCTGGACAATCTTTGGCAGATGTTGCGTCCTGGTGGTAAATTCCTCTTTGTAACCTGTTCGCTGTGGCCGCAGGAATCCGAGCAGCAGGCGGCAGCGTTTGCGGTGCGCAATCACGCCATCAGGCTGGAGGCACCCGGCCAGATTCTGCCGGCGGCAAATGCGGAGCAGGATCATGACGGCTTGTTTTACGCGCTGTTTCAGAAGAATCAGGAATGACAGATTTTTAACGATCGACTTTCGAGCGAGTCCGTGACGCGACGTTTATTTCATTGGTTAACCTGTGGTTTGCTAGCATTGCTGGCACATCTGCCATTGGTCGCGCAGGCGAACAATATCGACATCACGCAGGCGCGCATCGAAGCGGGCGATACCGGTTATCGGCTGGCCGCCAGTTTCCAGTTCGATCTGAACCGCGGTCTGGAGGAAGCGCTGGCACGCGGCATTCCGCTGTATTTCACCACGGAAGTCGAATTGAGCCGGCCGCGCCTGTTCTGGTTCGCCGAGCGCTCAATCTTCGTCAAGCAGACCACGCGTGTTTCATACAATGTGCTGACCCGGCAATACAATGCGTCGGTGATAGGCAGCCTGCAGCAGAACTACCGTACGCTGGACGATGCGCTGTCGCTGGTGAAGCGGCCAATGCGCTGGAATGTTGCCGATTACGGTGAACTGGTGGCAGGCGAAACCTATACGGCCAGCGTGCGGATAATGCTGGATGTGTCGCAGTTGCCGAAACCGTTTCAGGTCAATGCGATCAACAACCGCAACTGGCGTCTTTCATCCGACTGGAAACAGTTTTCTTTTACGGCTGACAAGTGACACGAGTGCTCCGTTACATGATGGTGGTCGGCGTCGCCGTCATGAGCATTCTGCTGTTCCTGCAGGCCTCCGCTTCCGACAATTCCGATTTTTTCGAGCAGAACTATTCTCTCCTGTTGGCGCTGAATGCGGCGATCGCATTGGCGCTGCTGGCCGTGATTGGCGTGATGTTGTGGCGGTTCCTGCAGCGCTACCGACGCGGCAAGTTCGGCACGCGCTTGACCGGGCGCCTGGTGCTGATGTTCGCCGCGATGGGGATTGTGCCGGGGATCGTGATTTACGCGGTGTCGGTGCAATTCATGTCACGCTCGATCGAGTCATGGTTCGACGTGCGGGTTGAATCCGCACTGGAATCCGGCGTGAATCTTGGTCGCACCGTACTTGATGCATCGTTGGCCGACATGAGCGCCAAGGCGCGCCGGATGGCGGCCAATCTGGCGGAAATGTCACCCGCGACGCAGATTTCGCAGTTGCAGCGCTTGCGCGATGAGGCGCAATTCGAGGATGCGCTGATTGTCACCGCCAGCGGCCAGATAGTGGCTGCCGCGAGCAATAACATTGCACGGCTCGCGCCAGAGCTGCCGACGCCTTCAATGTTGGAGCAGGCGCGCTTGGCATCGGGCTTTGCCACGATTGAGGGTGGCGCTGAAATGCATGAAGAAGACCAGATCAAGGATGTGCCGCTAAGGTGGCGCGTCGTGGTCGCCATCGGTGGCGCGGGTGGCGTGTCGCTGAAGGGAGAGGGGCGCTTTTTGCAGCTGATTCAGCCGGTGACCGGCAATCTGGCTGAGAATGCGGAGGCGCTGCGCATCGCCTACAGCGAATATCAGACGCGTTCGCTGGCGCGTTCCGGGCTGCGCAAAATTTACATCGTCACGCTGACCTTGACATTGCTGCTGGCGATTTTTGCCGCGATTGCGGCCGCGTTCACAATTGCATCCAATTTCGCCCGTCCGCTGCTGCTGCTGGCGCAGGGAACGAAGGCGGTGGCAGAGGGCGATCTCTCGCCGAGACCGATTATCGCCAGTCCGGACGAGCTTGGCCTGCTGACGCAATCGTTCAACACGATGACGATGCAGTTGGCCGATGCCCGCCGCACCGGTGACAGAACGCGGGCCGAACTCGAAAACGCAAAAATCTATCTGGAGTCGGTGCTGGCCAATATGTCAGCTGGCGTGATGGTGCTTGATGGCGAATTCCGTCTGATCAGCTGCAATGAATCGGTCGAGCGCATTCTGGAACGGGATTTCAACCCGCACATCGGACGACCGCTGGTGTCGATTGAAGGCCTGGCGCCGCTGGCGGAAGCAATCGTGCAGGAATTTTCAGGGCAAAGTGCGCAATCGGCGGCTGGCGGAAAAAAGGCGAACGGCAAGCATTGGCAGCAGCAGATTGAAATTCCGAGCATTGGCGATGGCCACGACGCGGCACATGACGTGACTTTGCTGGCTCGCGGTTCTCGCCTGCCAGTCAGGAATGGCACCGGCTACATCGTGGTGTTCGACGACATTTCTGACGTAATTTCGGCGCAGCGTTCGATTGCCTGGGGCGAAGTGGCACGGCGGCTGGCGCACGAGATCAAGAATCCGCTGACGCCGATTCAGCTGTCGGCCGAGCGCTTGCAGATGAAACTCGAAGGCAAGCTGCCGCAGCAGGACGCGGCCATCCTCGAAAAAAGCACCAGCACCATCGTCAATCAGGTCGAGGCGATGAAGCGCATGGTGGATGATTTTCGTGATTACGCCAGAACGCCGCCAGCGGTGCTGCAGTCGCTGGATCTGAATGCGCTGGTGGAGGAAATCGTCCACCTGTATACCGGCGATGAGAAAAAGGCTGTGATTCGCAGCCAGTTGGCGCCGGATTTGCCGCGGGTGATGGGCGACGAAACGCAGCTGCGTCAGGTTATTCACAATCTGCTGCAGAATGCGCAAGATGCGGTTGGAGAACACCGGCATGAAGGGGTTGAACCCCAGGTTGATGTGCTGACCGAAGTGATCCGCTATGAAGATGCAGACGCGAAGGTGTGCGAGGCGGTGCGTTTTTCAGTGGCTGACAATGGTCCCGGCTTTGCACCGAAGATCCTGTCGCGGGCGTTCGAACCGTATGTTACATCGAAGGCGCGCGGCACCGGACTGGGGTTGGCGGTGGTGAAAAAAATCGTTGACGAGCATGGCGGGCGCATTGATATCGAGAACCGCAAGGACACCGGCGGCGCGAAAGTGGCAATTTTGTTGTTGAAGTTGGCTTGATATGGTGTAATTGTTATCAGTAACGGATTGTGGCAGGCAGATATGGCAAATATCCTGGTAGTTGATGATGAAATGGGTATCCGCGAATTGCTCATGGAAATTTTGAGCGATGAGGGGCACGTTGTGCAGACGGCGGAAAACGCGCGCGAGGCGCGGCTGGCGCGTGCCTCTGGTGCGCCTGATTTGGTACTGCTTGATATCTGGATGCCCGATACCGATGGCGTAACCTTGCTCAAGGAGTGGCAACGCGATGGCTTGCTGACGATGCCGGTGATCATGATGTCCGGCCACGCGACGATCGATACTGCGGTCGAGGCGACCCGCATTGGTGCGTTGAATTTCCTCGAAAAGCCGATTGCGATGCAAAAATTGCTGAAGGCGGTGCAGCAGGGGTTGACGCGCACTCCCGAGGTGGTGCGTCATGCGCCGGTGCCGCTGCGCGTGGTGGCGCCGCAGCCGGAAGAACGTGCCGCGTCAGGCGCGCCAGCGGCAACGGTATCGTCCATACAACCGAGCGTGCAGCCGGCAGCCATCATGGCGGCGCAGCAGGTGTCTGCAATCCATTCCTTCAGCCTCTCCTTCGATTTGCCGTTGCGCGAAGCGCGCGACACGTTCGAGCGCGTGTATTTCGAACATCATCTGGCCAAGGAAGGCGGCAGCATGACGCGCGTGGCCGAAAAAACCGGGCTGGAACGAACGCATCTTTATCGCAAGCTTAAGCAACTTGGTGTTGAACCGGTGAAGATGACGAGAAAAGGCGAATGACGCTGACCACGCTGGTCGCTGGTCAGGATGCACAAGCGCGTGAAGCGGCGGTTGCCGCAGCCATAGCTTCAGGCGGACAAGCCGGCGAAACGGCGCTGATATTTGAAGGTTCGCCTGCAGCTACAACAGAATTCAATCCGGCTGTACGGGTGAGCCGCATTGCGCCGGGTTGCCCTTGCTGTACCGGCCGCTTGACGATGCAGGTCACGCTTAACCGGATTTTGCGCCAGCCGCCAGCCAGGCTGTATATCGGCCTCGCGAATGCGGCGCATCTCGATGCTTTTCGGGATTTCCTGACGCAACCACCGTATGCGTCGTTGCTTGCCATGACCGAGGATATCCGCCTGCCGGATTCGCCTCTTGACTACTGACAGAAAGGAACTCTGATGCAATACGTCAATCTCGGCCCGACCGGCCTCAAGGTTTCCCGCATTTGCCTCGGTATGATGACTTACGGTTCGCCGCAGTGGCGCCCGTGGGTGCTGGACGAGGAGGCTGCGCGTCCGTTTGTGCGCCGCGCGATTGAAGGTGGCGTGAATTTCTTCGATACCGCGAACATGTATTCAAACGGTGTGTCGGAAATCATCACCGGCAAGCTGCTGAAGGAATTTGCGAAGCGCGATGAAGTCGTGATCGCGACCAAGGTTTATTTCGGCGTTTCCGACGACATGAGCATTGATGCGCCGACGATGGCGGGCAAGTTTCATCCGAACGCCAGCGGCCTGTCACGCAAGCACATCATGCACGCGGTCGATGCGTCGTTGCAGCGACTGGGCACCGACTATATCGATCTGTATCAGATTCATCGCTGGGATCGCTCCACGCCGATCGAGGAAACGATGGCTGTGCTGCACGATCTGGTCAAGGCCGGCAAGGTGCGTTACATCGGCGCGTCGAGCATGTGGGCTTGGCAGTTCGCTAAAGCGCAGCAGGTGGCGAAGGAAAACGGCTGGACGCCTTTCGTATCGATGCAGAACCACTACAACCTGTTGTACAGGGAAGAAGAGCGCGAAATGATTCCGCTGTGCCACGACCAGAAAGTGGCGCTGATTCCGTGGAGTCCGCTGGCTCGCGGCTTCCTCGCCGGCAACCGCAAGCCGGAAGACAAGGACGTAAATGCGAACAATTCGGCCACGTCGCGCGCGAAAACAGACGACTTGGCATTGCGCTACTACTACAACGAAGCCGATTTCAAAGTGGTCGATGCGCTGACGGCGCTGGCGCAGAAGAAGGGCGTCAGCAACGCACAGATTGCGTACGCATGGCTGCTGCACAAGGGCGTGACGGCGCCGATCGTCGGCGCGTCCAAGCTGCCGCAGCTGGAGCAGGCACTGGGCGCAATTAGCGTCCACCTGAGCGCCGAGGAAATCGCTACGCTGGAAGCGCCGTACCAGCCGCATCCGGTGATCGGCCACGTCTGATCGCATCGCCTGCGGGTTGCCCCAATAACTGACGAACGGATTGTCCATGCACAATACTCTTGCCCAAACGGTTTTCCGCAAGGATTACCAGCAGCCGGATTTCCTGGTCGATTTCATCGATCTTGGTTTTGATCTCGACCCGGAACAAACCCACGTCGCGAACCAGATGACGCTGATCCGTCGCGAGGGCAGCAAGGCGCGCGATATTTTGCTGTACGGCAATGGCCTGAAGCTGGCGCAGTTGCGGATGAACGGCGTCACGCTAGGCAAGGATGCTTGGCGGCTGGAAGACGGCAACCTGCGAATCTTCAACGCCCCGGACATTGCGACGCTGGAAATCGAAACCGTGATCCATCCGGCGCAGAACACGTCGCTGATGGGGCTGTACGTGTCGAACGGTAACTTCTTCACCCAGTGCGAAGCCGAGGGTTTTCGCAAGATCACGTTCTTCCCCGACCGGCCGGATGTGCTGACGCGTTTTACCGTGATGCTGCGTGCCGACCGGAAAAAATATCCGGTGCTGCTGTCCAACGGCAACCTGATCGAACAGGGAAAATTGCCCGGTGGTCGCCATTACGCCAAGTGGGAAGATCCGTTCAACAAGCCGGCTTACCTGTTCGCGCTGGTGGCGGGCAAACTCGTTTGTCAGGAAGAAAAAATCAGGCTGAAATCCGGCCGTCGCGCGCTGCTGCAGGTCTGGGTCGAAAAGGGCAATCTCGACAAGACCCAGCACGCGATGGATTCGCTGATTAACAGCATCCGCTGGGATGAATTGCGCTACGGGCTGGAACTTGATCTGGAGCGTTTCATGATCGTCGCCGTGGGCGATTTCAACATGGGCGCGATGGAAAACAAGGGCCTGAACATCTTCAACACCAAGTTCGTGCTGGCCAACCCGAAGATCGCGACCGACGTCGATTACACCAACATCGAAGCAGTGGTCGGGCATGAATACTTCCACAACTGGACCGGCAACCGCGTCACCTGCCGCGACTGGTTCCAGTTGTCGCTGAAGGAAGGGCTGACGGTATTCCGCGATCAGGAATTTTCGGCTGACATGGTGGGCACGCCGTCCGGCCGCGCGGTCAAACGCATCGAGGATGTGCGCACGCTGCGGCAGATGCAGTTCCCCGAGGATGCTGGCCCGATGGCGCATCCGGTGCGGCCGGATTCATTTGTTGAAATCAACAACTTCTACACCGTCACCGTGTACGAAAAGGGGGCGGAAGTAGTGCGCATGTACCAGACGCTGCTGGGCATCGACGGTTTCCGTAAGGGAATGGATCTGTATTTCGCGCGGCATGACGGGCAAGCGGTTACCTGCGATGATTTCCGCGCTGCGATGGCCGAGGCGAATGGCCGCGACCTGAAGCAGTTCGAACGCTGGTACAGCCAGGCCGGCACGCCACGTGTGCATGTCAGCACGCGCTACAGCGCGAAGGCGAAAACGCTGACGCTGACACTGGCGCAATCGTGCGCGCCGACGCCGGGCCAGCCGAAGAAGCAGCCGTTCCACATTCCGTTTGCAGTTGGTCTGCTCGGCAGTAACGGACAGGACATGCCGCTGCATCTGGATGGACAGGCGATTGTAGGCGGTACGACGATGCTGGAACTGACGAAGGCGAAGCACACCTTCACCTTTACGCAGGTGGACGAAAAACCTGTCGTGTCGCTGCTGCGCAATTTCTCCGCGCCGGTGGTGGTCGAATACGATTACACCGATGCCGAACTGGCGCACCTGCTGGCGCACGACAGCGATCATTTCAACCGCTGGGAAGCTGGGCAGCGGCTGATGATGCGCCGTTTGCTGGCGCTGACGGTGGCGGTGAAGAATGGCGAGCCGTTGACGCTCGAACCGATGGTGATCGAGGCGCTGCGCGCGACGCTGACCGATGCGTCGCTCGATCCGGCTTTCCGCGAACTGGCGCTGACGCTGCCCTCAGAAACGGTGATCGCCGAACAGCTGGATGAAGTCGACCCGGCGGCGATTCATGCTGCGCGGCAGTTCATGCGCGTATCGCTGGCGCAAGCGCTGAAAGCCGAATTCCTGTCAGTGTATGAAGCCTGCCTGACCAAGAGTGCCTATCAGCCCGATGCGGTTTCTGCCGGCAAGCGTAGTCTGAAAAATCTGGCGCTGGCGTATCTGCTGGCGTGGCCGGACGATACCACCGCGCAACTGGCGCAGGCGCAATTTGAGGCGAGCGACAACATGACCGACCGTGCGGCCGCGCTGGCAGTGCTGGTGAATGCCGATTCGCCAGCGGCGAAAAAGGCGGCAGGCATGGCGCTGCGGCAGTTCTATCGTGAATTTGCGCAGGAAGCGCTGGTAATCGACAAGTGGTTTGCGCTGCAGGCGGCTGCGCCATCGACCGATGTGGCGGCGGTGCGCGCTCTGATGCAGCATCCGGCCTTCACGCTCTCGAATCCGAATCGCGCGCGCAGCCTGATTTTTAGTTTCTGCAACAGCAATCCGGCGCAGCTTCATGCGGCCGATGGCAGCGGTTATGCATTCTGGGCCGAGCAGGTGATTGCGCTCAATGCCTTGAATCCGCAGGTCGCTGCGCGGCTGGCGCGCACGCTCGACCGCTGGCGCAAGTTTGCGCCTGCATTGCAGCAGCAGATGAAAAAGGCGTTGCAGCAGGTGGCGAAGGCGAAAAAGCTGTCGCGCGATGTGCGCGAAGTGGTGTCGAAATCGCTGGCGGATTGATTCGAATCCGGTAGCAACACAATCCGATAACAACAGATGGGAGAAACATGAAACGCATTGGCCTGACCCAGTTTTTGGTGGAAGAACACCGCCAGCACGGCAATGTGCCATCCGAATTGCGGCTGCTGCTCGAGGTGGTGGCGCGCGCATGCAAGAGCATTGGTCACGCAGTCGGCAAGGGCGCGCTCGCGGGCGTGCTTGGCAGCGCGGGCAGTGAAAACGTCCAGGGTGAAGTGCAAAAGAAGCTGGATGTGATTTCGAACGAAATCCTGCTGGAAGCAAATGAGTGGGGCGGGCATCTCGCGGCGATGGCATCGGAGGAAATGGAAACCATCCATCCGATTCCGAACCGCTATCCGATGGGCGAATACCTGCTGCTGTTCGATCCGCTCGACGGCTCCAGCAACATCGACGTGAACTCGTCGATCGGTACGATCTTTTCGGTGCTGAAGGCGCCGGAAGGGATGAGCACGCCAACCGAGCAGGATTTCCTGCAGCCGGGTGCGAAGCAGGTGGCGGCTGGCTATGCGCTGTATGGCCCGCAAACGATCCTGGTGCTGACTTGTGGCCACGGCGTTTCATGCTTCACGCTGGACCGCGAAATGGGCGCGTGGAAGCTGACGGCGCGCGACATCAAAATCCCGAATGAAACCAGGGAATTCGCGATTAACACCTCCAATGCGCGCCATTGGTACCCGCCGGTTTCGCGTTACATCAACGAACTGGTGGCCGGTACGACCGGGCCGCGCGACAAGGATTTCAACATGCGCTGGATTGCGTCGATGGTGACCGACGTGCATCGCGTGTTGAGCCGCGGCGGCATCTTCATGTATCCGGCCGACAAGCGCGAGCCAGACAAGCCCGGCAAGTTGCGCTTGATGTACGAAGCGAATCCGATCGCCTTCATCGTCGAGCAGGCGGGCGGGGCGGCCACCAACGGCCACCAGCGAATTCTCGACGTGCAGCCGGAAAAACTGCACCAGCGGGTGGCAGTGTTCCTCGGCTCGAAGGATGAGGTCGAGCGCGTGACCAGCTACCATCTGGAATGAAGGGAAGCGGGGGTATGAGGTGAAATACCCCCGTTTGGCCGGAACATCCGTAGTGGTTTAAAAATACACAGGGGAGTATTTTTTTCAGGCAACTTCAAGGACGATTTTGCCGACATGCATGCTCGACTCCATCAGTGCATGCGCCTCGCCGGCCTGTTCAAGCGGGAAAGTCTGGTAAATGACCGGTTTGACCTGGCCGGATTCCAGCATCGGCCAGACTTCGCGCAACAGGTTTTGCGCAATCGCCGCCTTGAATTCTACCGGCCGTGGGCGCAGGGTCGAACCGGTGACAGTCAGCCGGCGGTGCAGCACCTGGCCCATGTCCAGCGTGCCGCGGCGGCCATCGAGCAGCGCAATCAGCACCAGTCTTCCATCATCGGCCAGACAGTTGATTTCACGCGGCAGGTAACTGCCGCCCATGATGTCGAGAATCACATCCACGCCTTTGCCATTGGTGTGCGACATCACGATTTCGCCAAAATCCTCGTCGGTGTACCTGATGCCGCGCACGGCGCCGAGCGCTTCGCACGCACGGCACTTTTCTTCTGTGCGTGCGGTGGCGAACACGCGGTGGCCGCGTGCCGTGGCAATCTGGATCGCCGCCACGCCGATGCCGGAGGTGCCACCCTGCACGAGGAATGTTTCGCCCGGAGACAGGCGGCCGCGGTCGAACACGTTGCTCCAGACAGTGAAATAGGTTTCCGGCAATGATGCGGCTTGAGCCGCGCTCAAGCCTTTCGGGATGGGCAGGCATTGCGCGACAGGCGCGGTGCAGTATTCGGCATAACCACCGCCTTGCAGCAGCGCGCACACCATGTCGCCCAGCTTGAATCCGCTGTGGCCGAAGTCGCCGCCGATGATTTCACCGGCCACTTCCAGGCCGGGGATGTCGGTCACGCCATCTGGCACACGATAGCGGCCGATACGTTGCAGCACATCTGGCCGGTTGATGCCGGCCGCATGAACACGGATCAGAACCTCGCCAGCACCTGGTGTGGGAATGGCGCGTTCGCAGGCCCGCAAAACGCTGTTGGCGCCATCCGGGATGATTTCGATTGCTCGCATGATTGTTTCTTTTTGTGAGAGAGCGCCAGGCTGTTATGCAAAAATCTCACCCGTCCATCATGGCGCGGGTGAGATTGTAGCGGCAACTTCAACTCAAGGAATTGACCTTGGGCATCAAACCGATGCGCCAAGGTCAGGTTGGCTGATTATTGTGCCGTTTCGGCAGCCTGTTCCGTTGCTGCGGCTTTCATCGACAGCTTCACGCGGCCGCGATCGTCGGTTTCCAGCACTTTGACGCGAACCGTCTGGCCTTCCTGCAGGTAGTCCTTGACCTCGTTCACGCGTTCGTTGGCAATCTGGCTGATGTGCAGCAAGCCGTCCTTGCCCGGCAAAATTTGCACGATGGCGCCGAAATCCAACAGCTTCAGCACGGTACCGTCGTAAATCTTGCCGATTTCGACCATCGCCGTCAGTTCCTCGATGCGGCGCTTCGCTTCCTCGCCAGCCTTGCCATCGACCGATGCGATGGTGACGACACCTTCGTCGGTGATGTCGATCTGCGTGCCGGTCTCTTCGGTCAGCGCGCGGATGACAGCGCCGCCCTTGCCGATCACGTCGCGGATCTTTTCCGGATTGATCTTGATGGTGATCAGACGCGGCGCGAAGTTCGACAGTTCGGACTTGAAGCTCGGCATCGCATCCTGCATCTTGCCGAGGATATGCACGCGGCCTTCTTTTGCCTGTGCCAGCGCAACCTGCATGATTTCCTTGGTGATGCCCTGGATCTTGATGTCCATCTGCAGCGCAGTCACGCCATTGGCGGTGCCGGCTACCTTGAAGTCCATGTCGCCGAGGTGATCTTCATCGCCCAGAATGTCGGTCAGCACGGCGAACTTGCCGCCTTCCTTGATCAGGCCCATCGCGATGCCGGCAACGTGCGCCTTGATCGGCACGCCGGCATCCATCAGCGCGAGCGAACCGCCGCAGACCGATGCCATCGACGACGAACCGTTCGATTCGGTGATTTCGGATACCAGACGCATTGAGTAGCTGAATTCGTCGGCGGACGGCAGTACCGCTGCCAGCGCGCGCTTGGCTAGGCGGCCGTGGCCGACTTCGCGCCGCTTCGGCGAACCAACGCGGCCGGTTTCGCCGGTGGCGAACGGTGGCATGTTGTAGTGCAGCATGAAGCTGTCGGTGAATTCGCCCATTAGCGCATCGATCTTCTGGCTGTCGCGCGCGGTGCCGAGCGTGGCCACCACCAGCGCCTGCGTTTCACCGCGGGTGAACAGCGACGAGCCGTGCGTGCGCGGCAGCACGCTGTTGCGGATTGTGATCGGGCGTACGGTGCGCGTGTCGCGGCCGTCGATGCGCGGTTCGCCATCGAGAATCTGCGAGCGCACGAGTTTCGATTCAAGGTTGAACATGATATCGCCGACTTCGGCGGCGTTCGGTGCCGCAGTGCCATTGCTTTCCGCCTGTGCGGTCAGAGCTGCCATGACGGCAGCGCTGGCATCGCGCAGCTTGGTGGTGCGGGCCTGCTTTTCGCGGGTCTGGTAGGCGTCGCGCAGCAGCGGTTCGGCCACGGCGGTGGTGGCAGCGATCAGCGCTTCGTTCTTCGCCGGCGGTTGCCAGTCCCATTCTGGCTTGCCGCCTTCTTCGACCAGCTCGTGGATCGCATTGATTACTGCTTGCATTTGATCGTGGCCGTAAACCACTGCGCCCAGCATGATGTCTTCCGACAGTTCCTGCGCTTCGGATTCAACCATCAGTACAGCCTGTTCGGTGCCGGCGACGACCAGATCCATCTTCGAGGTCTTCAGTTGCGCCGTGGTCGGATTCAGGATGTACTGGCCGTTGTCGTAGCCAACGCGTGCTGCTCCGAGCGGGCCGCTGAACGGAATGCCGGCGATGCACAGTGCGGCCGAAGCGCCGATCATCGACGGGATGTCCGGGTCGATTTCCGGATTGACCGACAATACGTGGATGATGACCTGGACTTCATTCATGAAGCCTTCCGGAAACAGCGGGCGGATCGGGCGGTCGATCAGGCGGGACGTGAGGATTTCCTTTTCGGACGGACGGCCTTCACGTTTGAAGAAACCGCCCGGAATCTTGCCGGCAGCGTAGGTCTTTTCAACGTAATCAACGGTCAGCGGAAAAAAATCCTGGCCGGGGCGCGGACTCTTTTGCGCCACGACAGTAGCCAGGATGACAGTATCTTCCATCGATACCAGCACAGCGCCGGACGATTGGCGAGCAATCTCGCCGGTTTCCAGCGTGACCTGATGCTGGCCGTATTGGAAGGTTTTGGTGACTTTGTTGAACATGGTATTCCTTTCTTGTTTGCCGACAGATTTTCAGGCGCTGTCGTTCACCTCGTTACAGCGGCGTATGCCGCTTTGCTGCTTGGATACTGCGAATTTCAAAGCCTGCAAATAGCAAAAAAGCCCGCGTCAGATATCTGGCGCAGGCAATTTTGCATATCAGCCTGATTCGGTTGGTGCAAAGGCTTACTTGCGCAGGCCGAGTTTTGCAATCAGATCGCGATAGCGGTTCAGATCCTTGTTGCGCAGGTAGGTCAGCAGGCTGCGGCGGCGATTGACCATCATGATTAGGCCGCGGCGCGAGTGATGATCTTTGGCGTGGGTCTTGAAGTGTGCATTCAGATCGTTGATGCGGGCGGTCAGCAGTGCAACTTGAACTTCCGGGGAGCCAGTGTCGTTCGCGCCACGCGCATTGTCGGCCACGATGGCCGCTTTGGCTTCTTTTGCAATAGACATATAATTACCTTTCACATGCGGTGTGTGGAGTTGCTACCCCATGCACCGTGATTGTCAAAAAAACATGGCCAAATCAGGCCAAACGCGAAGTATAGCGCAAAAGTTTTTTTTATTCAATTGTCGTGGCGGGCAATGCGCCTGTGCCGGCACAAGGGGATACACATGAACGTGCTCAGACCCATTCTGTCGCTGTTGCTGGCATTTTCGCTGACAGCCTGCGTCACTTTTTCGTCCGACAATCTGCGGCCCGGTATTTCCGAGAGGGACGTGATTGCGAAGTTGGGGCAGCCAGCGGGGCGCTATCCGGTGGCGGATGGACAATTGCTCGAATACCCGCAGGGACCATGGGGGCAGACGACGCATATGGTCAAGATCGGGCCGGATGGTCGGCTGGTATCGTGGGAGCAGGTGCTGACAGTTGAGAAATTCGCGACCGTCAAGGTTGGGGTCACGACCAAAGCCGACATTCAGCGCATGTTTGGCCGCCCGGCTGAAACCGACTGGCTGCCGTTGCGTCAGCTCGAAGTCTGGTCGTATCGGTATAAAGAAGGCGGCGTCTGGGATTCGCTGATGCATGTGCATTTTGATCGCGCCGGTGTGGTGCGCGAGATGCAGAACGGGCGCGACCCGATGTTTGATACCAACGAGAGTTCGCGCCACGGCCGTGGCGGACGGGGCCGCTGACAAAGCAGGCGGCAGTGAGACTCATCCTGCCGCATATATATTGGAGAACACGTATGTTTTGTGTTTCATGCGGCAGTGAGTTGCCGGATGGCGCCGCCTTCTGCAGCAAGTGCGGGAGCAGGGTTGGAGTAGCAGGCAGCCCGATGATTTCAACCGCGGATGCCGGCAAGCTTTACATTCTGGTTGCGCATCTGGGTGGCATTTTTTTTGGTTTCATTCCTGCGCTGATCGTATTTCTGCTTGCCAAGGATGAGCCGGGATTCGTGCAGGACAATGCACGCGAGGCACTGAACTGGCAGATTACGGTCATTCTTGGCGGCATTGTCTGTTTCATTCTTGCCTTTGTTCTGATCGGCATTTTGCTCTGGTGGCTGCTGTACGTTGCCAACGTGATTCTGTGCATTGTGGCGGCCATCCAGTCCGGGCCGAACGCGGTGTATCGTTATCCATTTTCCATCCGTTTGATCAAACCATGAGTTTCAGTGGCAGAGTCGGGTGCGTCGCGGCATGCGGGGCGGTTTGCCGGTTTTGCTGTGACAGCGTGCCGCGCCTCCAGTTTGGTTGCGCGTTTGCCAGAATAGGCTTATAGTTTGCAACTATGTGCCAGAACCTTCAATTTCCTGTCGCCGCATTGAACAGCAGCCCGATCTGCGGCCTGCTACCGTTCCTGCTACTAGCACGCTAAGCGTGCCAGATTCCCTATTCTCACAATCCGAATTAGTTTGCGACCAGCCAATGGGCGCCTTGTGATATTTCCATTCCGGAGTTAATCATGAACCGATGCCGATACACCCTCCGCTCTACCAGCCCGCTACGACTGCGATGCGGCTGCCGGGCCTTGAGCAAGCGACAGTTCGGCAACCTTTCCTTTTCCCGCGATGTCGCCGCAACGACCTGTTAAAAATCGCAATCGGAGACTAATACCATGATGCTCAAAGACCCTTCCAAGAAATATCGTCCGTTCCGCGGCGTTTCATTGCCTGATCGTACCTGGCCTGACAAAGTGCTGACCAAGGCGCCTGTTTTTGTCAGTTCGGATTTGCGCGATGGCAATCAGGCATTGCTCGAACCGATGGATGGCGAACGCAAGATGCGCATGTTCAAGATGCTGGTCGGCATCGGCCTGAAGGAAATCGAGGTTGCTTATCCGTCCGCTTCGCAGACCGACTTTGACTTCGTGCGCAGCCTGATCGAGGGCGGCCACATTCCGGCCGATGTCACGATCGCCTGCCTCGCGCCCGCGCGGCACGAATTGATCGAGCGTACGGTCGATTCTCTCGGTGGCACGAAGCGTGCCATCATCCACTTGTATAACGCATCCTCGCCTCCGTTCCTTGACATCGTCTATGGCATGAAAGAGGAGCAGGTGATCGATATGGCGTGTGAAGCGGTGAAATTCTGCAAGGCATCGACTGCCCGCTATCCGCAGACCGAGTGGGTGTTGCAATACAGCCTGGAAACTTTCAGCGGTTCCGACATGGATTTCGCCAAACGCCTGTGCGATGCCGTGGTCGAGACCTGGGGCGGCACGCCCGAGAACAAGGTGATCCTCAACCTGCCTGCCACCATCGAGATGGCTTCGCCGAATGTCTATGCCGACCAGATCGAATGGATTGGCCGCAATCTCGCCAAGCGCGATTCGGTCATCATCAGCCTGCATCCGCATAACGACCGCGGTTGTGCGGTTGCGGCGGCCGAGCTTGGGTTGCTGGCTGGCGCAGAACGGGTCGAGGGCTGTCTCTTCGGCAATGGCGAGCGCACCGGCAATGTCGATCTGATCACCGTGGCCATGAACATGTACACCGCTGGCATCTCGCCCGGGCTGGACTTCTCGGATATGAACGAAGTCGCGCGGACGGCGGAGTACTGCACCCAGATGCCGATCAATCCGCGCCACCCGTATGTTGGCGATTTCGTGTTTACCGCCTTCTCCGGCACCCATCAGGATGCGATCAAGAAGGGCTTGGCCAAACAGGATGGCGAATTGTGGAATGTTCCCTACCTGCCGTTCGACCCGACCGACATCGGGCGCACCTACGATTCCGTGATCCGGGTCAACAGCCAGTCCGGCAAGGGCGGCGTTGCCTTCATTCTCGAGGCAAATTACGGCATCGTGATGCCGCGCCGGATGCAGATTGAATTCAGCCGCATCGTGCAGGAATGGACCGATGGACACGGCGGCGAAGCCACGGGCGAAACATTGTGGAACCTGTTTCAGCAGACCTACCTTACCCCCCATCCGACCATCGCTTACCAGAGCTACCGCGTGTTCGATCAGGATGATGCGCAAGGCGTGCGCCTGAACGTCGTCGTTGATGGCGCGGAACGCCAGCTCAGTGGCGTTGGCAATGGCCCGATCGACGCCGCAGTGGCCGCTTTTGGCCTTCCGCTGCGAGTACAATCGTTCGAGGAGCACGCGATGGGCAAGGGCGCCGATGCCAAGGCGGTGGCCTACGTTGAAGTGATGCTCAATGGACTCGAAGGCAGCTTCTATGGCGTCGGGATTCACGCCAATATCCTGACGGCATCGATTCTCGCCGTCTTCAGCGGCCTGAACCATGCCATCGCGAGCGCCGACGATGCCAAGCGCCGCTATTTGCTCGATATGTTTGGCAAGGCTTCCGGGCAAGCTGTGTAAAAATCAGGACGGAAGGACTGACAAAATGGCCGGCATTGCCGGCCATTTTTGCATTTTGGGCTGCTGACCTGAATTTTGTCCGTGAGGTGCGGTATTTTTGGTGGGGTATGTGGCAAAAATAATGCTCAGGGCCACATATTTGCTGGTGGTATTTTAATACTGCCCTCAGTATGTTTTTTTTGGCCTAATTGAGCGAAAAGTCAGTTTCGGTCAGTTATTTTGCCGGGGGATTGGTGTGGCCCCGAACTTCTTGCTTGAAACCTACGGCTTGTTGCCGCCGGGTTCGGTTTTGGTTTCGACGATGCTGACCGGCTTGCCCTTGAGCAGGCGCCACAGAAAGACCGCGTAGCCGGAGAGGCCGAACAGCAGGAACAGGCAGAACAGCACTTTGGGCGGATCGATCGCGATGAACACCAGCACCAGCGCCAGCAGGATGATGGCTGCATAGGGCACCGGCTTGTGGATGTTGACCGTCTTGAAGCTGTAGAACGGAACGTTGGTGACCATCGTCAGCCCGGAAAACAGCGTCAGCCCCCAGGCAACCCAGGTAAACCCGGTAGCCGGCAACTGCAGGTCATCCATCATCAGCACGAAACCGGCCACGATGGCCGCCGCCGCCGGGCTCGGCAAGCCCTGGAAGTAGCGTTTGTCGACCACCTTGATGTTGGTGTTGAAGCGCGCCAGACGCAGGGCTGCGCCGGTGCAGTAGACGAAGGCAGCGATCCAGCCCAGCTTGCCCATGCCTTTCAAAGTCCATTCGTAGATCACCAGCGCCGGTGCAACGCCGAACGACACCATGTCGGACAGGCTGTCGTACTGCGCGCCGAATTCGCTTTGCGTGTTGGTCAGCCTGGCAACGCGGCCGTCGAGGCTGTCGAGAATCATCGCGATGAAGATGGCAATGGACGCGTTGTCGAAGCGATGGTTCATTGCCATCACGATGGCGAAAAAGCCGCAGAACAGTGCTGCGGTGGTGAATGCATTCGGCAGCAGGTAGACGCTGCGCCGGCGTAGCGTGGGGCGCTGCGGCATAACGACGGTTTTATCGGATTCTTGTTTGTCCGGTGCCGCCTGGTTCATGCTAGCCTCCTCGAACTGGGTTTGCGCGACATGATGAAAACGGTTATTTATGCGAATTCGGCCAGAATGGTTTCGGTGGCGCGCACCTTGTCGCCTACAGCCACTTTTGGCGTCGCCGTCAGCGGCAGGTAGACATCGACCCGCGAACCGAAACGGATGAAGCCATAGCGCTGGCCGCGCTTCAGGCTGTCTCCGGGCTGCACGTAACACAGGATGCGGCGCGCGATCAGGCCGGCAACCTGCACGCAAGTGACGCTTTCGCCGTTGCTGGCATTGATGGCGACCGCATTGCGCTCGTTTTCGGTCGATGCCTTGTCCAGATCGGCGTTGACGAACTTGCCGGGGAAATACTGTACCGACTCGACCTTGCCGTCAACCGGGAAGCGGTTCGAGTGGACATTGAACACGTTCATGAACACGCTGATTTTCAGCGCTTCGCGGCCGGTGAATTCGTCCTGCGCCTTTTCCACCACGACGATGCGGCCATCGGCCGGGGATAGTACTGCTTTCGGGTTGAACGGCACCACGCGTGGCGGGTCGCGGAAAAACTGCAATACAAACAATGCGATGATCCACAGCGGCACAGACCACCATCCACAGAACCAGGTTGCAGCAACGGCAAGCACGACGGCAATGCCGAGGAAAGGCCATCCCTCGCGGGCGATGATGGGGTGCGGGTAATTGTTCAATATGGCTCCGGTCAAAAACGGTTCATGCAAAACAGCGTCCATTATATAGCGAGCAGAGCGGGGAATTTTTCCCTCGGCTCATTTTTTGCGGCAGCGGAGCTTTGTTTTTGCTCAAACTGCCCCATATGACGTGTGTGATACTGGCTGAGGCCGCAAACCAATGATGCAGCAACCTGACGGGAGGACTGGCAATGACATTTCGCGAACCGGGCAGAACCATGTGGGCCAGAGCGCTGGAAATGATGGAGCGTTCAGACCGGCTGTACCGGCAATTTTTTCATCCGGGCCGGCGCAACGAGCGAGGCCCGACGTGGGAACCGCCAGCGGATGTGTTCGAAACCAGTCGTGCGTTGAAAATTCTGGTGGCGCTGCCGGGCGTGAACCCGGACGAAGTCGAAATCGTGATCGACGGCAGCACGCTGTATGTTGTGGGTGAACGGCCGATGCCGGCGTCGCCTGGGGTGGCCATCAGGCGGCTGGAGATTCCTTACGGGCGGTTCGAGCGGCGGATTGATCTGCCGCCAGGCCATTTCGATATTGGCGAACGGACACTGGCCAACGGTTGCTTGCGGCTGGTATTGCGCAAGCTGGCCTGAGGAGGATGGCATGAATACCAAACAGCAAAAATACGCCGTACAGGCAGACCATCCGGCATTGCCGGACGATGCCCTGATCATCATTCCGGTGCGCAATCTGGTGGTGTTCCCTGGGCTGGTGGTGCCAGTCACGGTTGGGCGCGAAGGGTCAGTCGCGGCGGCGCAGGAAGCGATTCGCAGCGAACGGCAGGTCGGCATCCTGCTGCAACGCGATCCGGAAACCGCCAGCCCGACGGGCGACGAGCTGTATCCGATCGGGACTGCGGTCGATATCCTGCGTTACGTGACCACGCCAGACGGGGCGCATCACGTGGTTTGTCAGGGCGAACAGCGCTTCCGCGTGACCGAATTCATTGAAGGTTATCCATTCCTGGCCGCGCGCGTCGAGCGATTTGACGAAATGACGGGCAAAGCGCCGCCGGAAATCGAGGCGCGCATGGAACAGCTTAAGCAGCGCGCTGCGGAAATCATCACGTTGATCCCGCAGGTGCCGGAAGAACTGGCGACGTCGGTGCAAGGCATCACTTCGCCGGCGATGATGGCCGATTTCATTGCCGGGCTGATCGATTTGAAACCGGCGGAAAAACAGGATGTGTTGGCGACACTCGATTTGCGCGAGCGGCTCGACAAGGTACTGGCGTTCTTGACGCATCGGATTGAGGTGTTGCGCATCAGTCGCGATATCGACCAGCAGACGAAGGAGAGACTGACTGGCCGGCAGCGCGAAGCCTTGCTGCGCGAGCAGATCAAGACCATCCGCACGCAGCTGGGCGAAGGCGACGAGGAAGAAACGGAAGCGGCAGAGATGGCGAAGGCGATTGACGACGCGAACATGCCGGACGAAGTGCGCACGCACGCCAAGAAGGAACTGAAGCGGCTGGAGCGGATGTCCGAATCGTCGGCAGAATATCCGATGCTGCGCACGTATCTCGACTGGTTGACCGAGCTGCCGTGGGAAATCAAAACGCAGGACAGGATCGACATTGCCGAAGCGCGCAAGATTCTGGATGAAGACCATTACGGGCTGGAAAAGGTCAAGCGCCGCATCCTGGAATATCTGGCGGTGCGCAAGCTCAATCCGCAGGGCAAGAGCCCGATCCTGTGCTTTGCCGGGCCGCCGGGCGTCGGCAAGACCTCGCTTGGTCAGAGCATCGCCAAGGCGACCGGTCGCGAGTTCGTGCGCGTCAGCTTGGGCGGCGTGCATGACGAAGCCGAAGTGCGCGGTCATCGCCGCACCTACATCGGCGCGCTGCCGGGCAACATCATCCAGGCGATCAAGAAGGCGGGCGCGAGGAATTGCGTGATGCTGCTGGATGAAGTGGACAAAATGGGCGGCGGCGTGCATGGCGACCCGTCGGCGGCGCTGCTGGAAGTGCTCGATCCGGAACAGAACATTTCGTTTCGCGACAATTACCTTGCGGTGCCGTTCGACCTGTCGCGGGTGCTGTTCATCTGTACCGCCAACATGCTGGAAACGATACCAGGCCCGTTGCGCGACCGGATGGAAATCATCGAACTGCCGGGTTACACCGAAGAAGAAAAAATGCAGATTGCGCGTCGCTATCTGGTTACGCGCCAGCTCGAAACCAACGGGCTGACGGCCAAGCAATGCACGATCACCGACAAGGCCTTGCGTGAAATCATCGGCGGCTACACGCGCGAAGCTGGTGTGCGCAACCTTGAGCGCGAAATCGGCAGCACGCTGCGTCATGCGGCAATGCGGATTGCAGAAGGTGCGGCCAGCAAGGTGAAGATCGATGTGCGCGATTTGCAGGCCATACTCGGCGGTTCGCGTTTCGAGGGCGAGCTGGCGTTGCGCGCCAGTCTGCCGGGCGTGGCCACCGGTCTGGCGTGGACGCCGGTCGGCGGCGACATCCTGTTCATCGAAGCCAGCCGCGTGCCAGGCAATGGCAAGCTGATCCTGACCGGGCAGCTGGGCGACGTGATGAAGGAAAGCGCGCAGGCGGCGATGACGCTGTTGAAGGCGCATTCGACCGAACTGGGCATTGAGTCGGCTATGTTCGACAAGCACGACATCCACGTGCATGTGCCGGCCGGCGCAATCCCGAAAGACGGGCCGAGCGCCGGGGTGGCGATGTTCATGGCGCTGGCCTCGCTGATGACCGAGCGGCCGGTGTCGGCCACGCACGCGATGACCGGCGAAATCAGCCTGCGCGGGCTGGTGCTGCCAGTCGGCGGCATCAAGGAAAAGGTGCTGGCGGCGTTGCGCGCCGGCATCACGACGGTGATGCTGCCGCGGCGCAACAAAAAGGATCTGGAAGACATTCCGGAAGATGCACGCAGCCAGCTTCATTTCGTCTGGCTTGATACGGTCGAGCAGGCGGTGAACGCAGCACTGACGGTCGGGGTGCGGACGAAGCGGCGGCCGCGCAAGCCGGCTTGAGCTCGGGTAGAAGCGCGTTGCGGGCGCAAAAATAACTGACCGGAAGTGACTTTCCGGTCAGTAAGCTCAAAAAATATACTCCAGCCAGTATTTAAAAACAGCCAGCAAAAATGTGGCCAAGAGCAGTGTTTTTGCTATATACCCCTGCGTTTTCAGCTTATTTTGTCAGTCGGTACAGGCCGACCAGCTCGGCTTGCGCCAGCACATGGCCTTCGATGTGCAGCAGCACCTCGGTCTTGGTGGGCGCATGCAGGTCGGGCAGCACGGTATCAATGGCATACAGCTTGTGGAAATAGCGGTGCGTGCCGACTGGCGGGCAGGGGCCGTTGTAGCCCACATTCTTGCGGTCGTTGGTGCCAACCAGCGTTTTGCCCGGTAGTTCAAAATCCTGCACGCCGGCGGGCAGGCTGCCTGCGGTCGGTGGCAGGTTGTACAGCACCCAGTGCACCCAGGTCATCTTCGGCGCGGCCGGGTCGGGCGCATCCGGGTCGTCAACAATCAGCACCAGGCTTTGCGTGCCGGCTGGCGGCGCACTCCACGCCAGCGGCGGCGAGATGTTGTCTCCCTCGCAGGTGTATTGCGCCGGCATGGTCTGGTGGTGCTTGAAGTCCGGGGAAGTGAGGGTCAGGCTCATGGGGTTCCTTGGGCGTGGTGGGGCTGCTCTGGTTGTTGCAGATGAATGATGGTTGAATATTGGCACAGCCGCCAGCAAAAACACAACCGCTTGCGGCATAATTGCGCCCATCCAGAAACATTCCGGGAGTTCCCATGCTGCAGCCCATGCGGTCATTCACACGCCTGCTGGCGCTCGCCGCCAGCGTTTTGCTGGCTTCCTGCGCCGGCATTGAACAAGTGCCATCTTCACCGGTGACGGTGTCGGTGGTCAGCTTCAATGATTTCCACGGCAACCTGCAACCGCCGGCGATGCCGGTGGCGGTGAAAGATCGGCAGACTGGCTCGGTGAAGCAGCTGTCGGCTGGCGGCGTGGCGCATCTGGCCACGCTGGTGCAGCAACTGAAGGCGCAGAACCCGGCCAACACCGTGGTGGTTGGTGGCGGCGACCTGGTCAGTGCTTCGCCGCTGGTCTCAGGCCTGTTCCATGACGAGCCGACCATCGATGCGTTGAGCCTGCTCGGGCTGGAATTTTCGACTCTCGGCAACCACGAGTTCGATCACGGCCGCGACGAACTGCTGCGGCTGCAGAACGGCGGCTGCTTTCCGAAATCGGCCGATGGTACGCGCGGCATCGTTGGTGTCGATACCTGCATGAATGACGGCAAATTCGAGGGCGCGAAATTTCGCTATCTGGCGGCGAACGTGCTTGACGGCCAAAGCGGCGGCACGCTGTTTCCTCCGTACGCGGTGAAAACCATCGGCGGGGTCAAGGTCGGTATCATCGGCCTGACGCTGAAGGAAGCCGCGTCGGTGGTTTCGCCGGCTGGCGTGGCCGGGATGCAATTTGCCGACGAGGCGGCGACGGTCAACCGGCTGGTGCCCGAGTTGCGGCAGCAGGGCGTGGCGGCCATTGTGGTGCTGATGCATCAGGGCGCGGCGACCGAGGCGCGGCACATCAACGATCCATCCTGCCCGGGCTTCAGCGGCGAGGCAATTGCGATTGTTGACCGTTTCGATCCGGCGGTCGATGTGGTGGTGACCGGCCATACGCACGAGGAATACGTTTGCACGCGGCCGGACGGCAAACTGATGACGCAGGCTGGTCGCTATGGCCGGATGGCGACCAAGATCGATCTGACCATCGACCCGGCGCTGCGCAAGGTCGTGCGCAAGGCGGCGCAAACCCATGTTGCGGTGAACCGCGAGCGGGCGATGGACGAAAACGGTCAGGTCGTGCCGCTGCCGGCTGGTTACAGTGTGCTGCAGAAAGATGCGGCCCAAGAGGCGCTGGTGGGGCGGTATGCATCGCTAGTGGCAAAACGAACCGAGGTGGTGGTCGGCACAGTCAGCGCGCCGCTGAGCCGCAAGAAGAACAAGGCGGGCGAAAGTACGCTCGGCAATGTGGTGGCGGATGCCTATCTGGCTGCGACTTCGACAGCTGCTTATGGCAGCAAGCCGGCTGAAATTGCGTTCATCAATCCGGGCGGGCTGCGCAACGGGCTGGCGCCGGAAAACGGGCAGGTGACATATGGCGCGCTGTATCAGGTGCATCCGTTCGGCAATTACATGGTGACGATGGATTTGAGCGGGCAGCAAATTCTGCGCCTGCTGGAGCAGCAGTGGGAACAGCCGCAGCCGCAGGGCGGGCGCATGCTGGCGGTTTCGAACGGCTTCAGTTATGCGTGGGATGCCAGCCAGCCGGAAGGCGCTGCGCCAGGCAAGGGGAAGCGCGTGATTGCGGATTCGGTAAAACTGCATGGCAAGCCGCTTGAGCCGAACAGGATTTACCGCGTGACCACAGTCAGTTTCCTCGCTTCCGGCGGCGATAATTTCAGGCTGTTCGCCGAAGGGAAGAACCGGCAGAATGGCGGCAATGACCTTGACGTGCTGGTCGATTATTTCAAATCGCGGCAGCGGGTTTCGCCGCCAGTGCGCAACCGCATTGAGCGCAGGAAGTAGCCACTTGATTTTTCCGGAGCTGACGATATATCCGGACCGTTTTCTTATTCATTAAGTTTGAAGGAGTTGATATGTCCGATCATGGTTTCCACGTTCACGGCCCGCATGACCACGAACTCGAACACGCGGCCCACGGCAGCGATTCGTTTGCCAGCAAGATTGCGGTCATGACCGCGATTCTGGCCACCATCGGTGCGCTGTTTGGTTATATGGGCGGCGCTACGCAAGCCGATGCGGCGATGTTCAAGAACAATGCCGCCATCAAGAAAACCGAAGCATCGAACCAGTGGAATTACTATCAGGCGAAATCGAGCAAGCAGAACCTGGCCGAACTGGCGATGGTGCTGCCGGGCGTGGATGCGGCGAAGTACAAGGCCGAGGTCGAACGCTACAAGGCTGAGAAGGCCGAGATCAAGCTGGAAGCGGAAAAGCTCGAAGCGGCATCAACCGAATGGGACAAGCGTTCCGATGGCCGGATGCATGAACACCACCGCTGGGCGCAATCAACCACGGCCATCCAGATCGCGATTGCGCTGGCCGCGATTGCCTTGCTGACGCGCAAGGTCTGGATGCAGTATGCATCGTATGGCGTGGGCGGAATCGGCATCGTGCTCGGGGCGCTGGCCTGGCTGCATATCTAGCCGCGCAATCCGCATTGTCCTATCAAGTCAGAATTCGGGGCGGCCATGTGGAACTGATGTTGCGCGCCGCCCCGGATAGCTGATCACGGATAGGAATAGGGGATCGATTCGAATTTCCCCTTGCTGACAGCGGCATTCGCTTGATGCTGCTGTTGCAGGCTTTCAATCGCACTGGCCTGCCGATCCTGTTGCGCGATTATTCTTTGCTGGTTTTTCGCCAGCGCATCCACTTTATTTTCCAGTTGTGTCGCTTTGGGCTTGGCCTTTGGCTTGCGCCTGGCGGCATGGGCGGGTGCCAGCGATGACAGGCTGACAATCGAAACGACGAGCAATATCAGCAGCTTTTTCATGATGGTTGCCTTCGTGGTGACGGGTTACTCTTCTTTGCTCTTTTTGTGATCGAACCGCACCAGATCGCCCGGTTGAACCTTGGCATTCTTCTGGTTCGCGCGCAGTTCGCCAATGGAAAACAGCGGATAGACCTGCGTGATGGTGAGCGACGAAAACGGTGACTCGGCAATCGGCGGTTCATAATGCGAGTGCACATCGGCCGCTTCCCACTCGCTCTGCGCACGGTACGAAACCAGGTTGTCGCCGGGCGCAATCAGCGAGGTGGTACCGGCGTCGATGTAGATGCGGCTACCGGCTGTGCGCACGATCCGCGCCGTAAAAGGGATATTTTCGATCGCTTTCAGTACCGAGGCGGTGGCCTCATTGATGGTTTCGCGAACCTTTGCGCCATATTCGGTGGCATAGAAATCGCTGGAGCCGAACGGTTTGTCACTGCCAACTTCAGCCGAGCCATCGACAAAACGGTCGATCCGGTGCTGCATCAATTTCGTGCCAGTCAGTCCGTCATATACAGCTATGCGAACCTCGAACTGGCGCTTGCCGCGCCCATGTTTCCCAATCCACAGGAATTTGCTCGGCGACTGGCTTTCCAGCACTTCGCCCGAAACCACGAACTGGCTGTCGTATCTGGCGGCTATCCGCCGGACGGCCATGCGGATGGCGCGCTCAGTTTCGCCGCTGTTGGCTGCAGGAACCGCATATTCTGAAAAGCGCGCGAGTACGCGGTTCGATTTCTCCAGCTGGAACATCAGCTCGTTGGAAAAATCGCGGTAGCTGGTATCGGTTTGTGCCGGCGTTTGCGCCGCGAATGAAGTTACGACCAGTTTTTTCTTGTATGACGGTATCGCAGCACGTTTACCCTGTGTTGGTAATTTTTCAAAACGCAACCGCACATGCACGCGCTGGCCTTCGACTCGTTCGTCTACTATCTCGTATTCCGGTGATGCGCCAGCCGCACGCAAACGGCTGCTTTCCAGCCGTTCACCGGATGGCGACAGCCGTTCGGACGACTCAAGCGCGACGCCGCCGAGTCCGGTGGCGCGTTTGACCGCCTTGCCGATCGCTTCCTGCCGTGCCTGTTCAATGCCCGCATTCGAGATTTGCGCAGTGCCTTCGATTTCAATCGGTTCAGTCGCGGTAGCCGCTGGCAGTATTAGCAAAGTGGCAGCGGCTGCAATGGCATAAACGAGGATTGGGAATCGACCGAGTTTATTCCGCATAATAGAACGTGTTGCCGTATGCTTGGCCAGGGCCGCTCATTCCCTTTACGAACTCTCCCGAAGTCATGCTGACGGGAGGCGTAGATTTTGCTGCCGGCTGTGGTTGGCGTGCAACGAATTCCCTAGCCATTGCTTCGTTGAAATCCATTTCGACCACGGTTTCGTAATTGCCATCGGCCATTGGCGTGATCGACTGGACGCGCGCACCGCGCAGCGTGGTGTCGATATACACCCTGAAGCTGTCGCTTTGCACCATCATCGCACCGACTGTGGTGTTTCCAGTCAGACGGACACCATAGACCTGCTCTGCCAGCGAACGGTAGGCATCGAGTTTCGATGCGCGCATCGCCATCAGCTTTTTCTGGCCTGGGGTGTAGCCGTCGAACGAGCTGGTGGCGCCATGGCCGATGGCGGTGATCTTGACCATGCGCGGCGCGGTGGCCTGGCTGTTGGTGGGGGATTCGGAAGTGCCGGCTGTCTGGCAGCCGGATAGAGCGACAATGCAGGCACTCATCAGGATCGCGGCAGTTTTTTTCATGTTGGTATTGGGCGAAGTGGATAAAGAACAGCAATTCTGCACGAACGACGCTGCCGGCTTTTCACTTCGTGCCGGGTGTGCGGACGAGCAGTGACACCGTTGATTCAACGGCAGCATGGCCGCTTTCTTTAGAAAATGCTTTGCGCAGGCGCAAAAGGTGGCAACAAGCGATGGGGGTATGTAAGCAAACAATGCCGTTTGGCCATATATGCCGAGGCTGTTTTAACATACCCCCGTCAGTATTATTTCGTCTTGCACTCGCGGTTCATGCACTCATTTGTCGACCGTGAAGCCCTGCTTGGTTGCCACAAGCTTGGTTTTCGGGAAATAGACCTGTTTGTAGCGCTTGGCCGTATTGGCTGTCCACGGCAAGCCATCCGGCCGACCGATCGATTTCCAGTATTCCATCAGTTCCGCGTTGTAGGCTTCAATCGTCGCCTTGTCCGGCACGCCGTGCCATTGTTCGTCGTGGCGGAACGTCTTCACCGGCAGGCGCGGTTTCAGCGGCGGCTCGGATGCAAAGTGGCCGATGCAGCAACCGATGAACGGGAAGGTCATTGGCGGCAGGCCGAGCAGGTCAATCATCGCTTGCGGGTCATTCCTGATGCCGCCAATCATCACCGCGCCCAGCCCCATCGCGCGCGCGGCGGTGGTGAGCGTCATCAGTACCAGACCGGCGTCGATGGCGCCGACGGCGAAGCCTTCGAGGCTTTCGTGAATCACCTGTTGTTCTCCGGCGAATTCGACCGCCGCATTGGTTTTTGCGAAATCCGCCACCAGGCAGATGAACACCGGCGCTTTGGCAATCCACGGCTGGTTGCCGGCGATTTCGGCAATTTTTGCGCGCTTGGCCGGATCGCGCACAACAATCAGCGACGTGACTTGCGCATGGATCGACGACGGCGCGCGCTGGGCTGCTTCGATGATCGCATCGAGGTCGGCATCGCTGACTGGCTGGTCGGTGAAATCGCGGTAGCTGCGGTGGGCGAGCAAAACTTGCATGGCGGCGTTCATTCTGTCATCTCCGGAAGGTAAAATGGAACTCATCGCATTATAAGCCGCGAGCCACTTGCAAGCATTCAAATTACGCGTTTGCCAGACTGCATGACGAAGCCGAGAACAATCGCCAACACTGCACTCTGGTGGCCACTGCGCCACCCGATATTCCGCAAGATATGGATTGCGTCGCTGTTTTCGAACATCGGCACTTGGATGCATGAAGTCGGCGCCGGCTGGCTGATGACTTCGCTCGCGCCCGATCCGCTGATGGTGGCGCTGGTGCAGGCGGCAACGACCTTCCCGGTCTTTTTGCTGGCACTGCCGGCCGGCGCGCTGGCCGACATTCTCGACCGCCGTACCTATCTGATTGCAACCCAGATCTGGATGGGGCTGGCGGCCGGGTTTCTTGGCCTGTTCACGCTGACGGGCGCGGCCAATGCCACGATTTTGCTGCTGTTCACATTTGCGCTCGGCATCGGTTCAGGCATGATGATGCCAGCCTGGGGTGCGATCATCCCGGAACTGGTGCCGCGCGAGGAAATACATGGGGCGGTCAGCCTGAATTCGGTCGGGGTCAATGTTTCGCGCGCGGTCGGCCCGGCGCTGGCCGGATTGATCATTGCCGCGACCGGCCCCGGCATCGTGTTCATGCTCAATGCGGTTTCATTCGGCGCCGTCATCATCGCGCTGTACGGCTGGCACCGGAAGACGACCGATGGCGAGCTGCCGGCCGAGCGTCTGGTCGGCGCGTTGCGCGCGGGCGTGCGGTACGCGCGCCATTCGCCGGAGTTGCGCACGATACTGGTGCGCGTCGGTGCCTTTGTCATCTTTGCCAGCGCTTCCTGGGCGCTGATCCCGCTGCTGGTGCGGCAGAATCTGGGCGGCGGCGCGGACACTTATGGCCTGTTCCTGGCTGCGCTTGGCACTGGCGCGATTGCTGGCGCTTTCGTGCTGCCGCATGTGCGCTTGCGCCTGTCGCGCGACATGATCCTTCGAGGTTCTACCTTGCTGTTTGCCGGTTGCATGCTGGTGCTGGCGCACAGCGGCAGCATCGCCGCCGGCATCGCGGCCATGTTCTTTTCCGGCATGGCGTGGATCAGCGTGATTTCATCGTCGATGGCTGCGGCGCAGGTGGCATTGCCGGCCTGGGTGCGCGCGCGCGGGCTGGCATTTTTCTGGGTCGTGTTCATGGGCGGGATGGCGGTCGGCAGCGCAATCTGGGGGCAGGTTGCTTCGCTGGTCGGCATTTCGATGTCGCTCACGCTCGCGGCCGCGTGTGCGGTGATAGGCATGGTGGCGACCTGGGAATTTCGCATTGGTCAGCTGGAAGTGCTCGATCTCACGCCGACGATACACTGGACCACGCCGCATTTCCGCGACGATAGCGAGATGGACCGCGGGCCGGTAATGGTGATGATTGAATACATCATCGAACCGGCCAAGCTGGAAGAGTTCACCCACGCGCTGCATCAGGTGCGTCGCCTGCGCCGGCGAGATGGCGCATTCATGTGGGAAATGTTTACCGATTCCGAAGAGCCGGGCAAGGTGGTCGAATGCTTCATGATCGAATCCTGGCTGGAACACTTGCGCCAGCACGAGCGCGAAATCGCCTCAGACAAGCACATCTACAAGAAGGCACATGCATTTCACATCGGCGACCGGCCACCGAAAGTCACGCACTACATTGGCGGCCATTTGCGCGAGCAGCCGCTCTTCTGGTAGGCCGGTGAGTTCCTATGTTCGGCGCGGCCACGGCAGGCGCGGCAGAAAACGGCCTGCCGTGGTCGCGTAGGTGGCGTAGTTCGGGTATTGCTGCCGCAGCAAATCTTCCTCGAGCGACGATTTTTTCCACAGCACTGCTAGCAGAAGCAGCCAGCAGGTTGTCTGGTACCAAGAGAATCCGGACAATGCGGGCGCGGCGCACAGCAGCAGAACGGCGGTGTACATCGGGTGCCGGATAACGCGGTATGGGCCGCTGGTCACCAGATGGCCGTCTGGCCTGGGTTCCGGGCGAATATTGAAATTGCCGATGCGGTTGAAAAACAGTGTCCAGATGCCGAGCGCAATGCCGGCAACCATCGCTGCCACTGCCGTGCCAGACAGCCGCAATTCCGCCAGCCAGGCAAAAAGCATCAATCCGATCAGCGCGAACTGGGCGGCGACCAGCAGGCGGCTCAAGGTTGCCGTTTTCAACACGCACCTCGCCGTTCGTTGCCGGATGATGTTGGCCGTGTGCCGATCTTCATGGGGATAATCTCGCGATGGCTTGTTAAACGGCATTATCGCGTCAATCCGGCTGCAATGCGCAAGTGCAATCCAATGCGCATGCATAACAAGCAGGGCGGGAAGGTACAGACCATCAGGCGCAGATGACGCTGCATTCCGGCGTTTGCCGCATTCAGGCTGACAGAACCGCGTACTGAGCGCTGAATCCCTGCCGGTATTCGGCGGCCAGCCGGTCGGCTGTCTGCCGCAACAGTTCCGGATTGGCCGCCAAAGCCTGTGCCAGTTGTGTTGCCAGATGGCGTGTTCCGGTCATGCCAATCATCGCCAGCGGTTCCCAGGCGGAGGCATATGCTGCCTGCTTGCTGGCGTGGGGGAGAGATTCATCCGCCAGCAGACTGACGTGCGGCAACGCAAATGCGGTCGCGACGATGCGGCCGTGCAGGCTGCTGCCGCAAAAACCGCGGCTGGCGGCAATCAGCGCGCAAATGTCCCACAGGTGCAGCGATTCGAAAATTGCCGTCGCTGTTGTCGTCATGCGGGCGGCGCAGCGCCGGTAAACGTCCAGATCATCGTGCCAGGTGGCGGCGCCAGCGCGGAAGAATACGATGCCAAGCCCATTTTCTGCCGATGCCTGATCGAGTTTGGCTGCGATGGCAGACAGCGTGGCATCGTCGCCGAAATTGGCGCTGAATTGCACAGCGAGATAACCGTGTGGAAATCGTTGCCGAATCTGCGCAACTTCAGCTTGTATACACCGCTGCCGGATACGATCGCCAAACAGTTCTGCTACCATCACGGCCGGATCGGGCATCAGGTGTGCGGTGATGCCGGCGGATGACAGATGCGCCAGCGTGTGCCGCTCACGCACGCCAATCGCATCGGCGGCGCGCAAGTTGGCCAGAACCTCGGCCCGCATTGACGCCGGTATCTCGTCCAGCGCAACGCCGCCGACCGCATTGAAAATCACCCGATTGATTTGCTTCCGCCGTGTGCGGGAAACGCAATACGGTGCCAGCGCATCCGTTCGCAGTGCTTCGCGTGTCCACGCCGGCCTTTCCTGCGGTCTGGCATCAAGCCGCACGATGGTTCGCTGCGCCGTTTCCGGCGGCAATAGCATCGCTGCGGCTTCCCACGCGCTGCAGGTCAGAATTTCTCCACCGACATGCATCAAGTCAGCTTTCTGGCCTCCCAGTTCGTCCAGCAGTCCTGGCAGCGCGGCCACGCGATGCCCGCCATAAGCCCGCAAATCGCGCTCTGCCAGCCCGGCAAACAGCAAATTCTTGTCGGGCAGCAGCGCAGCGGCAATATGCGGAAACAGCAGATCGCCGAAGTTGTGGCGGTCGAAGGCGCCGAACAGGATGAGCGGCGTGGTGTCGGCTGAAGGCGAATTCATCTGGCGCAAAAAGAAAGGGGTTGGTGAATGCTATCACGCGATGAAAAGCCCCCCATTTGCTGGACTAACGCTCAGAATAATTGAGCGAGCGGTTCAATAACATTGTCCCGGCTCCCAAATTGCAATATATTAGCCTGTTAAATAAACAGGTCATGGCGACCGCGTCAATGCACTGGGAAAAGCAATGCTCACCGGCGAACTCCGCACCAAGGTCGATACCGTCTGGAACTCCTTCTGGACTGGTGGAATTTCAAATCCGCTCGAAGTCATTGAGCAAATCACTTACCTGCTTTTCATCCGTCGGCTGGATGACCTTCACACCCTCGAAGAAAACAAGGCAAACCGCCTGAAAAAGCCGATGGAGCGGCGCATTTTTCCGGAAGGGAACGACACCAAAGGCCGCAGCTACGAAGACCTGCGCTGGTCGCGCTTCAAGAACTTCGCTGCATCGGAAATGTACGCTGTCGTCGGTGAGCACGTGTTTCCGTTCCTGCGCACGATGGGGAGTGATGGTTCGACCTACGCCACACACATGAGGGATGCACGTTTTACCATCCCGACAGCTGCCTTATTGTCACGCGTCGTGGACTTGCTGGACCACCTCCCGATGGACAACCGGGACACCACCGGCGACCTGTACGAGTACATGCTGGGCAAGATTGCGGCCGCCGGCCAGAATGGCCAGTTCCGCACGCCACGGCACATCATTCGGCTGATGGTTGAACTCACAGCACCGACCGCGAGCGACACCATTTGCGACCCGGCATGTGGTTCCGCCGGCTTCCTGGTGGCCGCTGGCGAATACCTGCGCGAAAAGCATCCGGAAATCCTTCGCGATGCCAAAAACCGAGAACACTTCCACAGCGGCATGTTCCACGGCTACGACTTCGACAACACCATGCTACGCATTGGCAGCATGAACATGATGCTGCATGGTGTCGAAAACCCGGACATCCGTTACAAGGATTCTCTGGCGCAAGACCATGCTGGCGATGAAGAAGCTTACTCGCTCATTCTGGCCAATCCGCCGTTTGCCGGGTCGCTGGATTATGAAAACACCGCCAAGGATTTGCTGGCCATCGTCAAAACCAAGAAAACCGAGCTGCTGTTCCTGACCCTGTTCCTGCGTCTGCTGAAGCCTGGCGGCCGTGCTGCAGTCATCGTGCCGGACGGTGTGCTGTTCGGTTCCTCCAAAGCGCACCGCGAGCTGCGCAAAAACCTGGTCGAAAACCAGAAGCTGGATGCCGTCATCTCCTTGCCATCCGGCGTGTTCAAACCCTATGCGGGCGTATCGACCGCGATATTGCTCTTCACCAAAACCAATTCTGGCGGTACTGACCATGTGTGGTTCTACGACATGCAAGCCGATGGATGGAGCCTGGATGACAAACGCCAGCCGCAATTGGATGAAGACAAGCTCGGCGTTACACCCGCCGAAAAGCTGACAGACGCCGAACACGCGAAGAACAACCTGCCGGATGTGCTGACCCGCTGGAGCCAGCATGACGGTTCCGAAAAAAAGCGTGCGCGTACCGAGCAAAGCTTCTGTGTGCCAAAGTCGGACATCGCTGGCAACAACTATGACCTGTCCATCAACCGCTACAAGGAAGTGGTACATGTGGTGATTGAGCATCTGCCGCCGAAAGAAATTCTGGCGAAGCTGGCTGCATTAGAAGTCGAGATTCAAGACGGAATGAAGATACTCGAAAGGATGTTGTAATGCATCCAACAACCGGTTGGCAGACAATTGCGCTTGACGATTGCTTTTGGTTTCAAGAGGGACCTGGAGTTCGAAAGTGGCAGTTCATGAACTCTGGCATCAAACTGTTGAATGTCGCAAATATCGAAAAAGACGGAAAACTCAATCTTGCAAAAACAGACAGGCATCTATCTGTAGATGAAGTAGAAGCAAAATACAAGCACTTCCTTCTGGATGTTGGGGATTTGGTCATTGCGAGTTCGGGTATTTCATTTGACCAAGATAATCTACTCAAAACCCGCGGTGCTTTTGTTGAAAAAGCACATCTTCCCCTATGCCTGAACACAAGCACAATTCGCTTTAAAGCCAAGGATAATATTTCTGATTTGAAATTTCTGAAGCATTGGATTGATAGTCGTGAATTTAGAGAGCAGATAACCAAACGTGTTACAGGGAGCGCTCAACAAAACTTTGGTCCTTCTCACCTCAAAGAATTAAGGATTTCGCTCCCTCTTCTTAACGAACAACGCCGCATCGCCGCCATTCTCGACCAAGCAGATGCGCTGCGCGCCAAGCGCCGGGAAGCGTTGGCGCAGTTGGATGAACTGCAGCAGGCGATTTTCATGGAGATGTTTGGAGACCCAGTTGGAAACCCCAAAAAATGGTCTGAATCCTACGCATTAGGGGATGTAGCAGATATTGTTTCAGGAGTTACAAAGGGACGGAATCTGAACGGGAAGAATACAAGGATTGTCCCCTATCTTGCAGTAGCGAATGTCCAAGATAAAGCACTTAACTTGTCTGCCATTAAGGAAATTGAAGTCACTGATGATGAAATTCAACGCTACCTCCTAAAGAAAGATGATTTACTCCTTACTGAAGGAGGTGACCCTGATAAATTAGGGCGTGGAACAATATGGAATAATGAACTGCCTGAATGTATTCATCAAAATCATATTTTTCGAGTGAGATTGAAAACAGAAAATATTGAGCC